>Ga0247840_10001864_pt1 | contig 39061 bp, 40 predicted proteins | sample LaCruzMarch2015__FD_192404 | JGI IMG/M metagenome (GOLD analysis project Ga0247840, IMG submission 192404) | Freshwater microbial communities from meromictic Lake La Cruz, Castile-La Mancha, Spain - LaCruzMarch2015_17m | ecosystem: Environmental > Aquatic > Freshwater > Lake | place: Spain... | reverse complement strand
AGCCGTAAGGATATTTACCAATTACAGCTCCACGGGCAAACGTGTAAAGAATATAGATAATTGGTACTAACAAAGAACTAAAAATAATTTTCCATGAAATCCATTTTCTAGGACCAAAGAATAACCACACCAAAATTGTTACAGGTGGAGTTATGTAGTGAAGAAGTAAATCGGTGTAAACATTCCAACTTTGAGGATTTGCATCAGGTGCAAGAATCAAGATATAAACCAACATTGTTACTGAAATCATCATCAAACTAGAAAGTCTTAAAACCTTTAATCTTTGTGAAGTTCTATTCATATTTCTATAAATCATGGTTGTGGTTATGGCAACCAAAATATTGCTCCAAATTGTGAAGTAACTCAAATTGTCGATTACACGAGGAATTGATCCAGCTAATCCATCTGCATGACCTCCAAAATAGGAAGGTCCAAATTGAGGAACAATCACAACTCCTGTGGCATCTACGGTCAAAGAGCCAATTACGCCAACCCATGCCAAAATGGCATTAAGACCAAACGCTTGACGGGAGAACTTACGCATGAGGAAAATACTAGTCCTTTCACCGCTGCTTTCACTCGTTTTTCTTTCAGCGTGCGCAACAAACAACGCAAATGAATCAACTTCGGCAACATCTGTAACTGAAAGTCCCTCAGCAGCAATTGATGAAACAGTCAATCCCATTTCATTAACTGCCTTAAGCCAAAAAGAATTTGTAGGAAAAGATTTAAAGCTTGAAAAAGTTTTGGGAGAAAACAGTAAATTTACTCGCTACTTTATTAAATATAAATCCGGAGAATTTACTATTTCTGGAATCATGAATGTACCAAAAGGTGAAGGACCATTTCCAACTTTAGTTTTAGCACACGGATACATTGATCCAGCAATTTACACAACTGGTAGAGGACTTGCCAGAGAACAAAAATATTTAGCAGAACGAGGTTATGTAGTTCTACATACTGATTACAGAAATCATGCTGAATCTGATGACGATCCTGATAATGACATTAATTTAAGATTGGGCTACACAGAAGATGTAATAAATGCAGCTCTAGCTTTAAAGAATTCAGAATTCACATTTGTTGATAAAGAAAGAATTGGTTTATTGGGCAGATCAATGGGTGGTGGAATTGCATTTAATTCCATGGTTGTAAAACCTGGCATATTTGATGCCTACGTAGCATTTGCTCCAGTAAGTGCAAACGTTGTTGATAATTACAACAGATGGACACGAATGAATTTTGATATTGTTGAAGAAATTGATAAAAGATTTGGCTTACCAGAAGATAATCCAGAATTTTGGCAAGGAATTTCAGCAATAAATTATTTTGACAAAGCAACAGAGCCATTATTAATTCTTCACGGCACAGCAGATGATACTTGTGACATCGCATGGTCTGAGGCTGCAACAAAAGCTCTACAAGACGCGGGCAAAAAAGTTGAGTTTATTCAATATGAAGGAGAAGGACATGCATTTAGTCCACGATGGGAAGACTCAATGAAAGCAACCATTAGATTCTTTAAAGAAAACTTAAAGTCTTAAGCTTTATTTCTTCCCAAAGCAATAGCCACTACATAAAGTGTTGAAAAAAGAAATCCAACAATGGCGTAAATAATTCTTCCAATATTAGGTTCTCCTGGGGCAAGCAAAGTTACAATTCCTAAACCTAATGAAATCAAAGACATTAAGATTGCATAGCTTTTTACAACAGAATCTGAAGCAACTGATCTAACTACGATCATTAAATAACCCAGTGGAATCAAAACAATTCCTGTCATTCTTAAACTCCAGAAGGCTTCTTCGCCAACGATTCCAATAAATTCACCAAATAAATCTGGGCGAGCGATTAATGCAATGGCTGAGGCGATAAATACTGAACCACCGGCAAGCATTACTTGCCTAATTCGTGATTGTCCAGAGTTAGTCATAAATAGAGTTTAGTGCAATCACAAATTACTTACGAGCTGTTTCAGCAAAAATAACACCAATTAATACTAATAACCCACCCAGAATTTGAATTCCGATAAAGGTTTCTCCTAGTAGAAACAGTGCCACCACTGAGGCTCCAACTGGTTCTAGTAAACCAAAAATTGCAGCTTTCTTTGAATCAAGAAATTTAAATGCTATGAAATATAACCAAAAAGGTGCGACCGTTCCAAAAATAATTATATAAATAACTAGTAAACCTAATGAAACGTTTCCTAGATCGTGTGGCAACGCAACTTGATTACTTAATTTTGACCAAGGAAGTGTCCACCAGGGTTGCACAATCATCCAGAAAATTGCACCTACACCCATAGAAAGAGTGGTTAATGAAATTGGATCTCTTTTTGAAGCAAGTGGTTCTCCACCAATGAAATAAATTGCTAACGCGATTGCTGCACCAAATGCACAAAGCACACCAAAAGGATCAAGTTTTGATCCGGTCCAAATTTGGGTAATTAGTGATAATCCAATTAGTGCTAGTAAAAGAGAAAACCAAACTCGAGCACTTACTTCTTTTTTCATAACAAATCGAACGTAAAGTGCAACAAGAATTGGTGCGGTGTATTCAATAATTAAGGCAACCCCAACCTCAATTCTTCTTATGGCTACAAAATATAGAAATTGCGTCATTGCTACACCAAAAAATCCATAACCAATAAGTGGAAAGATCTCTTTTTTGGTGACTTTAAGTTTTTTTCTAGCAAACAAAAGTGAAGCGATCAGCAGAAAAAAGAATGCACCCTCGATGCGAAAAGCAGAAAGTTCAGCTGATTGCAAACCATTAATCAGAGCTAACTTGGCCACTGGACCATTTACAGCAAAAAAGAAAAGCCCCAAGCTCATGAAGCTATAACCAATAAGTCCGTTAGACCTCAACGAGGTTGGACTCTTAATTGGCATGCTTTTAATCCTAGTTGGATACCCACTTAAGCCCACCAGTCACAGAAGTTTCAGGAATCTGGGTTGTTAACCGACTGTTAACCTAGATTTCTTCCTCAATAAATCTTCTGGTCGGCTAAGTCGCCCATTGATTTAGCAAACTTCTCTTGTGTCTACAACCAACAATCTCACTGATTTAGAGGGCGCTGATCACCTCAAGGATTCGCCTACCCCTCGATATTTTGGGCGTGAAAAAAGTAGGACTAGATCCGACAAGGCTTTTTCAGGTTCGGTAGTTGTCGCAGCGCTTTCTTCACTATTTATCTTGGTGGCAATACTTTTCTATTTAGCAACTTCATCTTGGCCAGCTTTACAAAAAGAAGGATTTTCATTTATTACTGGTTCTACTTGGATCGGTGGCTTAGATGATCCATCTCTTCAGGTTTTCCAAATATGGCCAATGCTTTACGGATCATTCTTAAATGCTCTGCTAGCTATAATTTTCGCAGTTCCAATTTCTGTGTTGCTCGCAATATTTATTGTCTTTATCGCTCCAAAGAAAATTGCGCGAGCTTTAACTATTATTGTTGATATTTTGGCAGCGATTCCAAGTGGAATTATTGGTATTTGGGGATTCTTAGTATTTACACCAGTTGCCGAAGGCTGGGCAAGATTAATCCACCAATATTTAGGTTCAATTCCTATTTTTGTTAACAATCAAGATCAATTTACCCGTTCACCATTTATTACGGCTTGGGTTTTAGGAATCATGATTGTTCCAATCATCACTGTTGTTGCCAGAGAAGTTTTGGCGCAAACTCCGCAAGATTTATTGGACGCAGCTCGCGGTCTAGGTGGATCACTTTGGGGAACAGTTCGCATGGTTGCTTTACCTCATGCCAGGGGCGGAATTGTTGGTGGCGTAATGCTTGGCTTAGGAAGAGCATTAGGTGAAACTGTTGCTATTTATTTCGTATTGAATTTAATTTTTGAAAGAGTTAACTATTACCGAATTCTTGATCCAGAAGGTGGATCTGTTGCTTCTATGATTATTGCTAAATTTGGTGAAGCTACGCCAGAAGAAATTCAGGCTCTTCTTGGAGCTGGACTTGTTCTGTTTATTTTAACGTTAATTGTTAATTTAATTGCAAACTGGATTGTGGCCAGAAGTGCAAGAGAGAGGCTGGTATGACAATAGTTCAAGAAAAACCGTCTGAAGAAATCTTCAAAGAACCTCAATACCCATGGAAGAAAGCCAATCCGTCAACCTCTCTAACTAATTCAATAATTGTCGTTCTTCCAATTTCAGTTTTTGCGTTAAGTTTCTTCTTAACAGATTTTCCAGGTGCATTATTATTTATAGTTGTTTTCTTACCAGTACAAATTTTAGTTGCGATCTTTGCAACACTGTGGGGAATAAGTAAAAAGCGTGTTGGGGATGCTGTTTTGTCCGTGCTTTCATTAGTTGCTTTTTCGTTGGTTATCGCAATGATGGGTTCAGTATTATTCTCTGTTTTTTCAAGAGGATTACCAGCGATTAGTTTGAGTTTTATTACTCAAAACAACACCTATATAAGCCCTACAACTGAATTAGATTTCGGCGGTGTTGGGCACGCACTACTTGGAACTTTAATGGTGGTTGCTATCGGCATGATTATTTCTGTTCCACTCGGTATTGCCAGCGCGATCTATATAACTGATATGAAAGGAAGACTGGCTGGTTTTGTCAGGTTCATGGTTCAAGCAATGAGTGGTGTGCCATCAATTGTTGCAGGACTATTTATTTTGGCAGCATTTATTTTGACGGACGTTTCAGGATTTTCTGCGCTAACTGGTGGACTTGCTTATTCAATTTTGATGTTGCCAACTGTGGCAAGAACTGCTGAAGAAGTTCTAAAACTTGTTCCAAAAGATTTAAGAGACGCAGCTATTGCACTTGGCTCGAGTAGAGCAAGAGTAATCATGAAAATCGTTTTACCAACCGCTAGAACGGGAATCTTGACAGCTGTAATTTTGGGTGTGGCAAGAGTTATTGGTGAAACCGCACCACTGCTCTTAACAACCTCAAATACCAACGGAACTAATCTGAATCCTTTTGTTGACGCGGTATCTACAATTCCGGTATACATCTTCCAATTCCTTGGTTCTGGTTACCCAACTGCAATTAATCGTTCATGGGGTGCAGCATTCGTACTTCTGACCACAGTTGCCATTTTGTTTGCAATAGCTCGCATAGTTGAAAGAACAACCAAGAAAGGGTAGATAGCATGAATGAGACAAAGACCGCAGCACTAGAAGAGGAAATTATGAGCATAAAAAATGTACGCGTGCCTAGCTCACCTCAGGACGTCCACCCAAATCAACCAGGTGGTGCAAGTGTTCATCTGGAAACCCAAAACTTGCATGTGTGGTTTGGCAAAAGATTAATTTTAGAAAAAGTAAATTTAGCGTTTCCGGTAAACTCTGTAACAGCGTTAATTGGACCCTCAGGTTGTGGAAAATCAACATTCATCAGAGTTCTAAACCGTATGCATGAATTTATTCCAGGCGCAGCATTAGCTGGAAGAGTTCTATACGACGGCCAAGATATGTATGATGCAGCTGTGGATCCAGTAAATATCCGCACCAAAGTAGGAATGGTATTTCAAAAACCAAACCCTTTTCCAACCATGAGTATTAAAGATAATGTTTTGTCAGGATTAAAACTTGCACAAATGAAGTATGAAAATCCTGAAGAAATTGTCAGAACTTGTTTAGAAAGAGCAAGTTTATGGAACGAAGTAAAAGATCGCTTGGATGCTTCAGCATCATCTTTATCAGGTGGTCAACAACAAAGACTTTGTATTGCTAGATCATTAGCTGTAAGTCCAAAAGTTTTGTTAATGGATGAGCCATGTTCCGCACTTGATCCAGGTTCAACACGAAGAATTGAAGAAACCATTCGTGAGATTAGTAGTGACATGACAGTGGTTATTGTTACCCACAACATGGCACAAGCTCAACGAGTTTCTGATTACACAGCTTTCTTCTTAAGTGAAGATGGTGCTCCTGCACAAGTTGTTGAAAATGCCAAAACAGATGAAATCTTCAAAAAACCAAAAGACTCTAGAACAAATGATTACGTAAACGGACTATTTGGTTAAGACCAGTGTTAAACAAGTGAAAGTAGTTTGCCAGAAATTCACTTATTAGTCGGTGCAAGTTCGCTAAACATGGTTCTTTCGTTAACTATGGGTGCATAGGTTTATGTTATGAGGACAATCCTCGTGAATAGGAGAAATTAATGTCTCGTTTTAAACGTGGCCTAATGGCAATCACAGTTGCTGTTGGCATGACAGCTGTCGGAGCAGTTTCTGCTTCAGCAGAAAGCATTGTAGGTGGAGGTGCTTCCTTTATGGGTACTTTCCAAGCAACATGTGCTGCTAAATATTCAACACATACAGTTGCATATATTTCAAATGCATCAGGAACTGGCCGTAACCAATTTGCAGTAGGAAACTACGATTTTGGTGGATCAGAAGCTGCATACAGCTCATCTGAATACAAAGGTCGTCCAGGTGGATTTAACTTTGCACCAATTACTGCTGGTCCAATTGTAGTTGGATACAACTTAAAGGGTGTAACTTCACTAAAACTTGATAATCCAACCCTTGGTGGAATTTTCGCTGGAACAATTACCAAGTGGAACGATGATGCAATTAAGAAATTAAACAAGAACGCAAAATTGCCAGACGCAAGTATCGTTGTTGTTTACCGCAGTTCAAACTCTGGTACAACAGATAACTTCTCAGGCTACTTAGTTGCTAACCAAGTTGCACCATGGAAACGAAATGGTGTATTCACATCAGCAAACGGTAAAGGTGCTCCAGCAGGATCACTTGGTTTCGTAAGCAACCAACAAGTAACAACTACTGTTAAAGGAACCCCAAACTCAATTGGTTACTTTGACTTGGCTGATGCTAAAGCACAAGGATTAAAAGCTTATGCTGCAATCAAAAACCCAGCTGGTGAATTTGTAGTGCCATCAACTGCTACAGCATCTAAATTCTTGGCCAAAAATGCCGACGTACAACCATCAGGTTTAGTTGGTATGGAATGGAGCAAGAAGATCAAAGGTGCCTACAACATTGTGGCAATTTCATACCTAATTGGTCCAAATGGGCAAACAGATGCAAAGTCAAAAGCAGTTGAAGACTATGCAAACTATCTGCTTGACACTTGTGGTCCAAAAGAATCTTCCAAAATTGGTTACTTGCCATTGTCTGGAAAAATTCTTAATTTGGCAAAAACACAGGTAGAAAAATTCTCTAACTAGTTCCCTAGCTAGTAGTTGAATCCTCGGGCGGGTAGTTCCTAAATGGAACCACCCGCTCAAGGTTTGTAATTCGGTAGAACATGATTAGGAAATGGAGAAAAGAGAATGAAAACTAAGAAAAAGATATCTATAGTTTCAGTTTCTATCTTTGCCTTGTTCTCGATCGCTTCTTGCACCCCTCCCATTCCTCCAGATGTACTAGCGTCATTTGCTGAGAAAGACGTTCAATGCGCAAACGGTGAAGTTAAAGTTGGCTCTTCAGAAGTTGCCGCTATTGCAGTGCAAGCAAGTATTGATTTGTATGTTTCATATTGTCCAGAATCTAAAGTTACAACTACAACTGATGTTACGGACGCTAATCTAATTGTCACTGATTACTCTGCAAAAGAACCTGAAATGTGCTCCACAGCATCGGTAATCACTCCGGCTATGAGCAAAACTTCAACCTTGGCTTATTTTGTTTCAGGATACGATGGGTTAGTTTTCTCCCCTGAAACTGTGCAGTCAATTATAAGTGGCAAAATAACAAACCTTAATGATCCACAGATTGCTGCTACTAATGAAAATTTTGAATTAATCAACCAGCCTATAACACTCTTTGGAGTCAATAAGCCTTCGGCGAGTGATATTGCATATTTAGAATGGGTAGGACGCCAAACTGGGGAGAGTGTCAAAGAAGTAAAAGCAGCTGAGTCATTTGATGATTATTCAGCACTAGCTGAAAAGCTACTTGTTACAGAAGGAGCATTTGCGGTACTACCGTCCAATATTATTTTCGATAATGTCTTAACTTTTTCTAATTTAAGAATTCAAGATGTCGATGTTTTATTTGAAACAAGTAGTTTTGGCTCTGCAGCCTCTCAGTTTGTAATGGAGGAACAGGGTGATGTTCTTAAAGCTACATTAGATCCAAGTATTACTCCTCAATTAGATGCTGGCCAAGAATCAGCATCTGCTCCTTGGCAAGGTATTTCAGTTTTTGATGTAGGAATGTGCACAGCAGATGATGCTGAACAAAGTGTCAGGAAGTTCATGAGATTCATGTTAAGACTTGATACTCAGGGACAATTTGAAACTTTTGGCTATTTTCCATTAACAGAAAGCGTTAGATTAAAAGCCGCAGAGATTATTGCTAGGCCTTTACCGACTCCATCATTTGACCCAAAGACCTTAAGTCAATAATAGATTTAAATCAGACCACAAATTTTTCAACGTTTTTTACGGATTGATTCAATGGCGATAAATCCCGATGAATAACAAGCACACCACCTGGTGGCAGACTTGCATCAAGTTCTTCACAATTTAACTCTTGGCTAATCGCTTCAGCTAAGGCTGGAAGTGCGGGTCTGTGCCCACAAACCACAATTGGTTCATTCTGTTTAGCTAACTTTTTAACAAGCTTTAAACCAGGTTTATTATTAACGGCCCATCCAAGTTCGCTTAAGTTTTGATAAGCCTCGAGCGAAAGCTCATTTGAAGCAGCGTAAGGAGAAACAGTAGCAATGCAGCGAATTGAATCTGAAGAAATAATCTTTGTTATCCCAAAAGCGCTAAGTAGATCAGCTATTAAATGTGATTGCATTATTCCTTCAGTGGTCAGGGGTCTAAAACTATCTGGAGGAATTGCTTTTGAATAACGATCCGCCCATTCAACTCTTTTTTCAGACGTTGCATGTCTTAATAAAATAAGTGGACTAGTATCCCTTGCTTTAAAAGCTTCTATAGCTAATTCTTTATCAACGTCGTAAGTTAACAATTTCAGAGCAGCCTTGAGAGAAACCCACACAAGTTTGTCTGCTTCATCATTTGGAACAAAAACTGGAGGTTTAGTTAAACGAGCACGCCAGTAAAAAACTGTTTTAGGTAAATTATCGAAAATATAATGTTGTGGAGCAAGTGATTGGTGAAGCACAACATGTAGTCCCGCTTCCTCCAAAGTTTCTCGTACAGCTGCTGCTGGTGCCGACTCTGGAGCGTCAATTTTTCCTTTAGGAAATGACCAATCCTCGCGATGTGGCCTATGAATTATTGCAATTTTTTGATTAATCCCTTTGCCTTTAAAAATAACGGTTCCTGCAGCAAAGATGTGTTCTTTTGCTTTACTGGAAGCCACTATTAGTTACCTCTTAAGTTCTTACGTTTAATCAATTGTTCTTGAGCATCCAGCAAAGGCAAACCATTTGAATCTTGGCTTGTTCTGGACCATTTGCCATCATTTTCTAGTGTCCAATGGGCTGTGGAATCTGCCAAGTATAAATCGAGTAGCGAAGAGATGTATGAAACATGTTCAGCATCAACTAGTTGTACAAGTGCTTCAACTCTTCTATCCAGGTTACGATGCATTAAATCAGCTGAACCAATCCAAACTTCCTTTTGGCCATCATTAACGAATTCATAAACTCGAGAATGTTCTAAAAATCTGCCCAGAATACTTCTAACCGTTAAGTTCTCACTCAAACCAGGAATACCTGGTTTTATAGAACACATTCCGCGCACAATTAACTCAACTTTTACTCCACTATTTGAAGCTTCATAAAGAGCATCTATAGTTTGCTCATCCACAATTGAGTTGCATTTAATTCTTATTCCTGAAGCTTTTCTTTGGGAGTGGTTTTCAATTTCTCTCTTTATCTTTCTAATTAATCCTGATCTCACAGAATGAGGGGCAACTAATAATTTGTCATATTCATCGTTTGTTGAATAACCTGAAAGAAGATTAAATAAATAGGCAATATCGTTAGTAATTTGAGGATCAGCGGTCAAAAGTCCTAAATCTTCATAACCTCTAGCAGTTTTTGGGTTGTAATTACCAGTGCCTAAGTGGCCATATCTTTTAATTTTGTCATATTCTTGACGAACCACAAGGGAGAGTTTGGCATGAGTTTTTAATCCCACTACCCCATAAACAACATGCACACCTGCTTCTTCAAGTTTTCGTGCCCATGAAATATTTGCTTGCTCATCAAAACGGGCTTTAATTTCTACAATTGCTAAAACTTGTTTTCCATTATGGGCTGCCTCAATAAGGGAACTAACAATGGGAGAATCACCTGAAGTTCTATAAAGTGTTTGTTTGATAGCAAGTACTTTTGGATCAGTGCTTGCTTGTTCTAAGAATCTTTGAACACTCGTTGAGAAAGAATCATAAGGGTGATGCAACAAGATGTCTCTTGTTTTTAGTGCTTCGAAGACATCAGGAGCACTCGCTGATTCAACGGTGGCCAATTGCGGGTTTGTTCTAGGAATAAATTTAGCGAACTTTAAATCATCTCTGTTTAGATTACAAATATCGTTTAAGCCTCGAAGATCAAGAAAACCGGGCAATCTAAAGACTTCATTATCGGAAGCTTCAAGTTCTTCCACTAAAAGTTCTAGGACGTGTTCATCAATATCTTCTTCAACTTCAAGTCTTACGACTGCACCAAATTTTCTTCGAGTTAGTTCTCGTTCTAATGCATCCAGTAGATTTTCTGCATCATCTTCTTCAACTTCAAAATCTTCGTTTCTAGTAACTCTAAATGCGTGGTGTTGAACAATTGTCATACCAGGGAAAAGTAAATCTAGGTGTGCTGAAATTACATCTTCTAACGGAACAAATCTTTGACCTTGTGAATTAATCAGACGAGGAAAAGTTGGTGGCACTTTTACACGAGCAAAAAGTTCAGTGTCATTTTTTGGATGTCTTATAACAACTGCAAGATTTAGCGATAGCCCTGAAATGTATGGAAAAGGATGGGCTGGATCTACTGCAAGTGGAGTCAATACAGGAAATATTTTCTCAATAAATAAAGTGCCAAGACTTTTCTTTTCTTCCTCTGTTAATTCATCCCATCTAATAATTCGAATTTCTTTATCAACCAATAGTGGTCGTACATCTTTTTCAAATATCTCAGAATGTGTTTTTTGCAGTCGATAGCTCTCATTAAGGACGGCTGAAAGTAATTCTCGGGGAAGCATTCCACTTGCAGACCTAACAGCAATTCCAGCTTCAATTCTTCTCTTTGATCCCGCAATTCTAACCTTGAAAAATTCGTCTAAATTACTTGCAAATATTGCCAAAAATCTTGCTCTTTCTAAAATTGGAATGTTTGGATCTTTAGCTAAATCTAAAACTCTTTCATTGAATGAAAGCCATGACAAATCTCTTTCCGAGAATCTTCCTTGCGGAAAGTTTTTTGTTTCAACTGTCATGTTCTTCATAATTTCAACCTTAAGTAAACGAGCGGTAAAGTCTATCTAAACCCCAGAAACTAAATCCTACTTCCTCATAAATCTTGATGGCCTTCTGGTTGTTTGAATCAACGTAAAGCATTGCTGAATCCAAACCATTTCTTCTTAGATGGCTCAAACCCCACAGCATTAGTGATTTTCCAAGACCTTTGCCTTGTTCGCTGGGATGAACGCCTAAAACATATAGTTCCCCAATTGGTTCATGCCCATGATCTAGATGTTTATGTCCATCATCTTTTTCATGTTTGTGATCTTGACCATGAACTTTTGTCCAACAAAAACCAACTACATTCTTTTTTTCGTTTTCTAGTAACACAAAACCTGCTGCTGAAAACCAATCCTCAGCTAGTCGTAATTCTAAATCTTGTTTGGTCCAAGAAGATTGATCTGGAAGATCAACAAAACTTTCTTTGTTTAGTGCTAGAAAAATATCGATATCAGATAGTGGATCAAATTGTCTCAAACTGTAATTTGGAGGAAACTTAAATGTTTCAATTGGAGAAAATAGCGAACGTCGCATTTGGATAACATTTCTAACAGATTCAAATCCTAATTTATTTGAAAAATTCCTGGCACTAGTTGTATCCCCGTGAGACCAAAGTCTTAGTTGTTGTTTGTCAATCAACTTCTTCATTTCAGTCACAATTTGGGTGGCAATACCTTTTAGTCGAAAATCAGGATGGACCACAAGTTCTCCACTCGGACCTGCCACTAAATCTGTTGTATCTAAATGACCATAACCAACAATTTTTTTATATGAATCTTCGGCAAGTAAATGAATAACAGGTCTATCTCCACCGCTTCGAAGATGAATCTCTACGTGTTCAGAAAATGGTCTAGCACCATCTATTTCACTTGAGTTAATAACAATGTCAAGAATTTCGTTTACTTGACTATCTGTCAGAGACTTTGTAACTGAAACGTTATACATAATAAATCAGTTGTTGATCCGGTTTTCAACTTCCTCAGCAAGATTATCTGATTGGGAAATTTCTCGATTTGCTACAAACTTGTAGCCAACATTTCTTAACGTGCCAATAAAGTTTTCATACTCTGGACCTAATTTGGCTCTTAATCTTCTGACATGAACATCAACAGTTCTTGTTCCTCCGAAGTAATCAAATCCCCACACTTCTTGCAAAAGCTGTTGTCTACTAAATACTCGTCCTGGGTGTTGAGCTAAAAACTTAAGTAATTCGAATTCTTTAAAAGTTAAATCAATTAACTGTCCCTTTATTTTTACTGAATAGGCAGACTCATCAATGACAAGATCGCCTCTTTCAATTTCAGGATTTACTTGTTCTTCAACACCGTTTAATCTGGCAATAACTAACCTAATTCGCGCATCTACTTCTGCAGGACCAGAATTCTCTAAAATAATTTCATCTAATCCCCAGTCAGGAGAAATTGCAATTAATCCACCTTCAGTGGTTATTGCTATCAGGGGAGCTGTAATTCCAGTTGTTCTGATTAATCGACATAAACTTTTTGCTCCTGGTAAATCTTTTCTTGCATCGACTAAGACTGCATCACAAATTGGTGCATTAATAAGTGCTGAAGGTTCAGCGGGCATGATTTTTACTTGGTGATTCAACAATGAAAGCGCTGGCAAAATTTCTACTGAATTTCCTCGAGCGTTAGTGACCAGAATTAAATTGGTCATAATCTGCTCCTTGGAAGTATTTATACGACTAATTTTACCTTCACCACTTCCTGCACACTTCTGGAACCAGCGGTTTCAGGCACGTATAGAAGTATTTGTAGTCAGGATAGACTTTTCTTAATGTCAAAATTACCTTCAGAATTACCACCAGAGATTGTGCGCATCTCATGGCTCTTAGGCCATTGGGAAGGCGTAGGACAAGGGCAATATCCAAACTCCAGTAATTTTTCATTCATTCAACAACTTGAATTTAATAATGATGGTCGTCCATTTATTGATTATGAAAGTAAATCTTGGGAATTAAATGCAGACGGTTCTGCTGGTAAGCCATTGCATTCTGAAAAAGGTTTTTGGAAACCAGGAGAAGGAACAAGTGTTGAGGTATCAATTTCTCACGTCACAGGAATTTCAGAAATATGGACAGGACTTAATGAAGTTTTAACAATTGAAGAAGCAAAAATAACTTCAGCAAGAGCAAGGATCGCAACTCAATGGGTTGGGCGAGTTCCTAGCGCAAAACCTGTGGACGCAGGTGATCGTTTGTATGGATTGATGAATGGTGAATTAATGTGGACTTACGACATGGCAGCAGTTGGTCAAGAAATGCAAAACCATTTATGGGCCAGACTTAAACCATTGAGTGAATCACAAATTTTAGAAACAAAGAAAACAGGAAAACCTGTTAACAAACATGTTGTTCCAAGTATCCCGGGAGTTAAATGATGAATGATTATTTAGAAGCTTGGGATAGAAGACTTCGTACCGCAGGTTTTCGAATCACTCCACAAAGACAATTAGTTTTAGAAGCTGTAACACATCTGCGTCATGCCACCCCTGAAGAAATTTTGGGTGAAGTTCAATCAACCGCAAGTGGGGTAAATCTTTCAACTGTTTATCGAACTTTAGAAGTTTTGGAACAAGTTGGCTTAGTGACACATGCTCATATTGGTCATGGCGCTCCTACCTATCACGTTGTTGATGACACTCCACATATTCATTTGGTTTGTTCAAGATGTAGAAAAGTTGAATCAATTGATGGCGATGATTTTGCCAAATATGCAAATAAATTAGAAAACGATAATGGGTTTGTAGTAAATATTTCTCACGTAGCACTACACGGTTTGTGTAAAAAATGTGCTAATGAGGGAAATGTTGTAACTGATCATGACCACTAATTCTTTGACTTTGAATTTAACGGGACAAGTTAGACCACCTGAATCTGTTATTGATCAAGATGTTGCTTGGCATTATGGCGATCCGCTAAGAGAGCAAAAAAATCTTATGCAAGGAATTGGCGCGGTAGATATTTCAAATCGTGGAGTCATAAAGATCACCGGAAATGACCGAAAGTCATTTCTTCATTCTTTAACTTCTCAACATATTGAAAGAATGAAAGCTGGAGAATCCTGTTCAACTTTATTATTAACTCCAAATGGACACATTGAACATGAGTTGCATGTTATTAATAGCGAGAATGAAATTTACATAATAGTTGAAAAATCTTCATTAAATCCTGTTTTGGAATTCTTCAAAAAAATGGTCTTTATGTCACAAGTAGAAATAACTGATGAGACAAGTAATTTAGCAACAGTATTTGAACCTGTCAGTGAAAATCATAAAGATTTTCATACCTGGTTAACACCAATTAATTACGCCGGAGAACCCATTTCAGATGCAGGACAAAGTGCCGGTGGAGATCCAAATAGATATGCTCCAAGTAGACCAGGAATATATCAAGGTAGAGAAATTCTAGTTAATAGAAACGATCTAGAAGATTATCTTCAAAAAAAGGAAACATTAGCTGGAACTTGGGCACTCGAAGCAATTCGAATAGCAGCAGGAGTTGCCAGAGTAGTTGTCGATGCAGATCACAAAACTATTCCACATGAAATCGGTTTAATTGGAAATGCTGTTCATTTAGAAAAAGGTTGTTATCGCGGGCAAGAAACAGTTGCACGCGTTCATAATTTAGGCAAGCCTCCAAGAAAACTAGTACTTATTCACTTAGACGGAAGTCTTAATCGTTTGCCTAAAGCAAAAAGCCCAATCATCGTTGATGGTGTTGAAGTTGGAGTAATTGGCTCAAGTGCTCAGCATTACGAATTAGGACCAATTGCACTTGGAATTGTAAAATCAAAAACAGAAGTTTTACTAAATGTTGCTATTGATGAAATTCCTGGAACTATTCAAGAAGTGGTAGTTGCACAATGAGTAATCCTCCAGTTTTAGTTGAAATGATTCGCGCTGGTTTAGTTGAATCAGCTCATCGCGGTCACGCCGTTTTATTGGATGCAGATGGAAAAATTGAAGTTTCCCTTGGTGAACCAAAAAATCCAATTTTTCCTCGAAGTGCCATAAAGCTTGCTCAAGCAACCGCAATGTTAAGAAGTGGGGCAAAACTTGAGAATGAAAAATTAGCTATTTCTTGCGCATCTCATAGTGGAGAAGATCTGCATCGAGAATTAGTCACCAAGATGCTAAAAGACATTGGTTTAACAACCGATGCGCTTCAATGCCCACCAGATCTTCCTTTAGACACCGCAACACAAATTGAATATTTAAGTAAAGGAATGAAACCTGAAAGACTAACTATGAATTGCTCTGGCAAGCATGCTGGAATGCTAACAGCTTGTGTGGAGAATAAATGGTCAATAGAAAATTACTTGGGCCCAGAACACAACTTACAAAAACTAATTAATGAAACAATTGAAGATTTAAGTGGGGAAAAGATTTATAAATCAACTTTTGATGGTTGTGGCGCACCATTACATGCCGTGTCATTAATCGCCTTAGCAAAGATTGCACAAAATGCAGTTTTATCAGAAACAAGTACAGAACAAAGAAAAGTTGTTGATGCAGCAAGAAAATTCCCAATCTATAATTCCGGAAACAAAAGAGACGTTGCACAATTCATGCAAACTGTTGAAGGCTTTTTCACCAAGGAAGGTGCAGAAGGAGTGCACGTCGGAGCACTTTCAGATGGAAGATCTTTTGCGGTTAAATTCGAAGATGGTTCCATGAGACCAAGAGCTGCTTTTGTTGTAGCGGTGCTTCGCTACTGGGGGATTGAAGAAAATATATTAGAAAAGTTGAGCCACTTGGAGAAAACACCGGTGCTGGGTGGAGGAAAACCCGTAGGCTCGATGCAAGCACTACCAATTGGAAGGTAATTAAATGCCAGCAAGTTTGTACACATTGAATTTAGTTCTGGGTTATATATTTGTTGCAGTTAAAATGTGGGCTTTCGTAGACGCCATCACACAAAAGAAAGAAGTATTTGCTGCAGTTGGACGTCAATCAAAATTGTTTTGGTCAGCACTTCTTGGAATCTCTGTGCTTTCACAATTTATTTCAGTTTGGACCCAAGGTTCAAATTATGGAATATTACAACTAGTTGGACTTATTTTGTCAATCGTCTATTTGGTTGATCAAAGACCAAAGATGAACGAAATTAGAGGAAAGTAGTTACTTTTTCCCCTGGTTAGCAACTGCAGCAATTGCTTCTGCAGCAGCTGTTGGATCTAAGTACTCTCCACCATTTTTTATTGGTTTAAAGTTTTCATCTAGTCGATAAAGCAATGGAATTCCTGTTGGAAGATTTAATTTCGCAATATCTTCATCACTTATATTTTCTAAGTGTTTAATTAATGCTCTTAGAGAATTTCCATGCGCTACAACCAACACAGTTTTACCTGCTTCTAATTCAGGAATTATGGATTCTGTCCAATAAGGAATAACTCTGACTACAACATCTTTTAAACATTCGGTCAAAGGAATTTCTGAAGGATTCATATCTGAATATTTAGGGTCTTTGTTTTGGGCGTATTTGTCATTGGGATCAATGGGTGGAGGTGGGACATCAAAAGATCTACGCCACAACATGAATTGTTCTTCACCATATTTATCCAAAGTATCTTTTTTATTTAAACCTTGAAGTGCTCCGTAATGACGCTCATTTAATCGCCAGGTTTTTTTGGTTGGAATTTCATCTATTCCCGCAGCACTCAGTGCTAATTGTGAAGTTTTAATTGCTCTATTTAATAGGGAAGTATGTAGTGAATCAGGTACTAAACCTTTTTCTTTAATTAATTGACCACCACGAGTTGCTTCTTTGATTCCTTTTTCAGATAGATCAACATCAACCCAGCCGGTGAATAAATTCAGTGCATTCCATTCACTTTCGCCATGGCGCAACAGAATTAAGTTATATTCCTTAGACATCTATATCGCTCTAAGATTTCTGACTTGTTTTGGTTTTGTAACCAATGCTTTTTGGTAAACATCTATCAAGCCCTGCACAGTTTTATCCCAACTAAATTTTAAGGCGTGCTCTCTTGCGCCAACTTGAAGTCTGGCCAATTCTGTTTCATTTAAAGAAACGTGAGCTAGTGCTTGCGACCAAGTTCTAGCATCATGACCATTAACCAAAATTCCACTTTTATTATCAGCAACTGTGGTTTTTAATCCACCAACATTTGTGGCAATTACTGGAGTGCCGCACGCTTGAGCTTCAACTGCTACTAAACCAAATGATTCAGAATATGAGGGCACTGCAACTAAAGTTGAGGCTTTATAAAGAGTTGCTAACTTTTCCCTACTTGATGGAGGTAGGAAAATAACATTTTCGTTTAAGTGAAGTTCATTTACTAAGGAAACCAAGGCCTGTGGTTTATCAAAACCAGTTCCAGAAAGTCCTCCGCAAATAACAACTCTTACCCTATTTTTTAAACTTGGGTTATCAAGAATAAATTGATGTGCAGCTTTGATTAAAACATCAGGTGCTTTTAAAGGTTGAACTCTTCCAACGAAAGTAAAAACAATCGCATCTTGTGGAATTCCTAATTCTTTTCTTGCTGAAACTTGATCTCCTGGACTAAAAACATCAAGATCAACACCTGGATTAACAACTGTTACGCGATTCTTATCAGCGTGATAAAGATTGATTAAATCTTGAGCTTCTGCTTCGGTATTTGCAATCAATTGATTAGCGGCATCAACAACTTGTTGTTCGCCAATTTCTCTTTCAGTTGGTTCAGGTGTATCACCTGCTGCAAGAGTTGAGTTTTTAACTTTCGCCATGGTGTGCATTGAATGAACTAAAGGAACATTCCATCTTTCAGATGCAACCCAGCCAACTTGACCGCTTAACCAATAGTGGGAATGAATTAATTGGTAATGGCCTTCTTTTTGAGTTGCTTCTTCTCTTAAAACTCCAGCACTTAGAGCACAAAGCTGGGAAGGCAAACTTTGTTTAGTTAAACCCTCAAACGGTCCAGCAGTAATTTGTTTAACTTTGACACCATCAAAAATTATTGTTTCATTCTTTACCGCTCCTGAAGTTCTTCTTGTAAAAATATCAACTGCGATTCCTTGTTGAGCAAGTCTTTTTGCTGTTTCGACAACGTAAACATTTAATCCACCAGCATCTCCAACACCAGGTTGATCCAGGGGAGAGGTGTGAACAGAAAGTAAAGCAACTTGATTCAAATTCATAGTACTAATTATTCCTCATCGACTTGAAATATGAATATTTGAGGCTGTTGTTTGAGAGTATTTATGTTTAATTTATGACTTAATGCAAAACAGTATCAATGTAAGGCTCACCAGTAAGAACATGAATGATTCTTCTAGCGACACTTACAGCGTGATCTGCAAAACGTTCGTAATAACGAGAAAGCAAAGTTACATCAACTGCTGCTTCAACCCCGTGTGACCAATCAGGAGATAACACAATTCTGAATAGCTCTCTGTGCAATGCATCAACTTTGTCATCAGACTTTTGAATCTCCTGCGCCAAAGTTAAATCTGGATTTGTTACTAAACGAGAAAGTTGTGTAGTTAATTCTTCAGCTAAATGACCAAGTGTTCTAAAAGTTTCAACGAGTTCATCAGGTACTGCCCTTGCTGGATAACGAAGTCTTGCTGACTTAGCAACGTGAACTGCCAAATCACCCATTCTTTCCATTGAACTTGCAATTCTCATGGTTGCTAAAATACTTCTCAATTCTGTGGCCACAGGTTGTTGTTTGGCAGTTAACATTGTGCAGCGTTCATCAAGTGCAGCTGCTAAATCATTTAAGAGAACATCGGATTCAATAACACGTTCAGCAATTTCGCGATCGGAAAATAACAAAGACTCGGTGGCCTTATTTATGGCCTTACCAACAAGTTCGGCCATCTGAGAGATGTCGTTGTTGATCGCAACAAGTTCTTCTTGAAATAGGTCGCGCATACCCAACTCCTTGATTTCTCCGATTCTAAATCAATAAATACTAGACTTTCATGATTTCACGCCTAAAAACACTTTTATTGATGAATTAGAGGTGAAAGGGAAGCAAATTCTGAACTAACTCCCCCGAACTAAGTGCTCCATCGAAAGAGATTGAAACTAATCTAGAGGTATGGAAATCATCTTGGGAATGCTTCTGGGTGCATTACTTGGTGGAACCATTATCTACTTTTTGGTCAAACCAAAGAATCAGCCTAAGCAACAAAGCCCAACCTCAAATTCTTCTAGAAATTTGATCCTTAAACTAATTCAATCTTTACCAGATATTGTGATTTGGGTAGATGGCGATAATAAAATTAAGTATGCATCTGAAGTTGCTTTAAGTTTAAATATTGCTAGAGAAGACAAAATTCAAATTGATGCACTAGAAACTCTTATTTCAATGGCTAGAAAAATAGATGAGCCATTAATTAGAAAAGTAAAAGCAAAGCGTCCTCTAGGTATTGCAAAACTAAATTTGGATACATGGGTAATGAGATTAGAACGAGGCGAAGTTTTACTCTGGGCACAAAATAACTCAGTTGTTAGCCGAGTGGAAACCATGAGACGAGATTTTGTTGCAAACATCAGCCACGAGTTGAAAACTCCGGTAGGTGCACTTTCTTTATTAGCTGAGGCAATTGAGGAATCTGGAAAAGATTCTGAGTCAATTCAAAAATTTGCTAAGCGAATTGGTCCTGAAACTAAAAGACTTACAAATGTAATCCGAGACATAATTGATCTTTCTCAAGTTCAATCAGATGATCCCTTAGCTTCAGCAAACCCAGTTGAAGTTGACAAAGTAATTAACGAGGCTGTTGATGCTGTTCAATTACTTGCAGATTTAAATAATGTCGAGATTGCTCAAGTTAGTGAACCAGATGTAAAAATTGTAGGCGATGAATATCAACTAGTGATGGCAATTAGAAATCTCCTAACAAACGCAATTACATTTTCTCCAGCCAATTCACGAATCACGGTTGGAGCCAAACTTAAAGATGGTGTTGTAGAAATTACTGTTTCCGATCAAGGAATTGGTATTAGTTTAGAAAACCAAAGTAGAATTTTTGAAAGATTTTATAGAGTAGATCCTGCAAGATCTAGATCAACTGGTGGCACAGGTTTAGGTTTGGCAATTGTTAAACATGTTTGCGAAAACCATGGCGGTGAAGTTTCAGTGTGGTCTGTGCCAGGGCAAGGTTCAACTTTCACAATGAAATTTCCTCATATGGAAGAAGAATCCATTATCGAAAATAGCAAGGAATTTAGTTCATGACAAAAATACTTTTAGTGGAAGATGAAGAATCTTTCAGAGAAGGTTTATCTTTCATGCTTTCAAAAGAAGGATACGAAGTTATCACTGCTGATAATGGAAATGATGCAGTTTCAAAATTTGAACAACACGGAGCAGACTTAGTTTTACTTGATGTAATGCTTCCAGGATTATCAGGATTAGATGTGTGCAAGAAATTACGAACGATGACAAAAGTCCCAATTATTATGTTGACTGCAAAAGACACGGAACTTGATAAAGTCTTAGGTTTAGAAATTGGTGCGGATGATTACATCACTAAACCGTTTTCAAGTAGAGAATTATTAGCTCGAGTTAAAGCAATTTTGCGAAGAGTTGGCGGCGTTGAAGAAAAAACTTCAGTACTAGAGATAGGACCAGTTCGAGTAGACACTGAAAGACACTTAGTAACTGTTGATGGAGTGGAACAATCTTTGCCATTAAAAGAGTTTGACCTCCTTGTTTATTTGATGCAAAATGCAGGAAGAGTGTTAACGCGAGTGCAATTGATTGACCGTATATGGGGAAGTGACTACTTTGGGGACACAAAAACCTTAGACGTTCACGTTAAAAGAATTCGTTCCCGAATTGAAAAAGATGCGGCAAACCCAAAATTTATTCAAACCATTAGAGGTTTGGGTTATAAGTTCGAAAACGTTAAATAGTTTTTAAAAACTAAAGGGTGCGTCATTACCCAAAGTTAGAACTAAGTTTGATGAAGTAATGGTTGCATCTTCCACCAAAACTCCCACTGAAAGTAATTTTGCAACAGCTTCTGCTTTTGCCTGCATTTCAGTTGCATATGAAATTTGTGTTTTCGCTGTGTCTTTATTGGGCGCATCTTTTACTTCCACAATTTTCATTCCTTGAACTTGCAAGGTATCTGCCACTGAGCGAGCAAAACCAGCTCGTCTAGTTCCATTCAAAACCGTAATTGTGATTCCGTCTAATGAACCTGCAATGATTTCTCGACCTTGAGCAGCAGCAGTAACTGGTGCTTCGGTAAGCGGGTTGGCATTTTCATAAATTCCAGTATTAGGGACAACTAAAACTGTTTGATCAACAATTCCTGCGGTCTTAAATACAAATGTAATTTTCACAAAACTTGATTGGCGAGGAGTAAATTCGAGTAAGTCAACGTGTGGGGATTCAGGGTTACGTCCTAGATTAATTAATCCTTTTGCGGGAATGTTTATTTCATTTGCTGGACTAAAAACAATTGACTTTGGAGCGGGATTTTCTACGCTGACACTAACTAATTGATCATCTTTTAAGCTGCTGTTACTAATTGTTGCAACAACAGTTGCTGAAGTTGATTCACCTTGTGCAATCACAACGTTTTGAACATAAATATCACCAATTGATGAGTTAGCACCACTACCAACAGGACCTTGAATTGTCGTTAAAGCCTTTGGACCAGCACCACAACCGGACATAAACAAAATAACTGCAATTGCTGAGATAAGTGATTTATATGTGCGCATAATTCTTAATTCTACCTAACCAGAGGTCATGACTTGAGTCCAGTATTGGGCTGGTAGAATAGGGGAATTAACGAAAGGTATTTCTTAAATGGCCTTCAAAGTCGGCGAAACAGTTGTTTATCCACATCACGGAGCAGCAGTAATTGAGGCAATCGAATCAAGAAATATCAAAGGTGTAGAAAGAAAATATTTAGTTTTAAGAGTTAAACAAGGTGATTTAACAGTAAGAGTTCCAGCAGACAATGTTGATCTAGTTGGAGTAAGAGATGTTGTAAATGCTGAAGGCTTAGAAAGAGTATTTGACGTTCTACGTCAACCATATACAGAAGAACCAACTAACTGGTCTCGTCGTTATAAAGCAAACTTAGAAAAATTAGCTTCAGGCGATGTTATGAAAGTTGCCGAAGTAGTTAGAGATCTTTGGAGAAGAGATCAAGATCGCGGACTTTCTGCTGGTGAAAAAAGAATGCTTTCCAAGGCCCGCCAAATTCTCGTGAGCGAATTAGCTTTAGCTGAAAGAACTAATGAAGTAAATGCTGAAGCATTGCTCGACGAGGTTCTAGCTTCCTAAAGATTTATTTGTGAGCGCCCCCGCTAACGTCTGTGTCGTAATTCCAGCTGCAGGCTTGGGTGAGCGTCTTGGTTTAGATCAACCAAAAGCCTTTGTCTCTGTTAATAATTGGTCATTGCTTTCCCTAACCATCAGACGAGTTCTAGATATTGCTCGAGTTGGTCATTTAATAGTTGCCGTTCCTGCTGATTTCAAAACAGAAGCACTTGAACACATAGATAGAGCCATGCGTGATGCCAATAAGAAGATTCCCTTTGATGTTGTAGTTGGGGGAGAAACCAGAACTCAATCGGTAAAAAACTCACTCCTTGCTTTGGACCAGTTGGACTCGTTTGTTTTGGTTCACGATGCAGCTAGACCATTTGTTCCACAATCTGTGTTTGAAAGTGTCATAAGCAAACTTGATAGTGGCGCAAAAGTTGTTATTCCAGTAATTCCTGTCTCTGACACCATAAAAACAGTTAATGAAAAATCTGAGGTTGTTGATACTTTGGATCGCACCCAGCTTCGGGCAGTTCAAACACCACAAGGTTTTGCTCGCGAAGTGCTTTCGGAAATTTATGCCACAACGGATTTGAAACCAACCACAGATGATGCAGGTTTAGCCGAAATTGCAGGAATCAATGTTTCAACAGTTACAGGTTCTGTGGAATCATTCAAGATAACAACACCATTTGATTTAGAAATGGCCACCAACTTTATGAATAGGAAATAAAATGACAAACAGAGTTGGAATTGGTGTTGATGTTCATCCCTTTGAAAATGGACGCGAATTAAATTTAGCGGGAATTAATTGGCCCAATGAAACAGGTTTAGCTGGACATTCAGATGGCGATGTTGTGGCGCACGCTTGTGCTGATGCACTTTTGTCAGCAGCTGGTTTAGGAGATTTAGGTTCAAACTTTGGAACAGATAAACCTGAATGGAAAGGTGCCAGTGGCACAAAATTATTAGCAGCATCAGCAAAAATTGTTAAAGATGCTGGTTGGAAAATAGATAATGTTGCTGTGCAACTTATTGGCAACAAACCAAAAATTGGTGCAAGAAGAACAGAAGCTGAAAAAGCATTAAGTGAAGCAGTTGGATCTCCTGTTTCATTAGGAGCAACCACCACTGATGGTTTAGGACTAACTGGTCGAGGCGAAGGCCTGGCTGCGATTGCTCACGCTCTAATTAATCGTTAACTATTTACACAATTCTTAAACAAAAAACCAATCGAATAGAATAAAACAACTTATGCGCCTCTATGACACTGCGACTAGATCAATTAGAGAATTCACTCCGATTAAAAAGGGTGAAGTTGGTATGTATTTATGTGGTGCCACAGTGCAGGGATCTCCACACATTGGTCACATCAGATCAAGCATGGTCTTTGATGTGTTACGCAGATACTTTGAATTCAATAAATACAAAGTAGTTTTAGTTCGAAATGTTACAGATATCGATGACAAAATAATTCATAATGCAGGCCACGATGAAGTCACTTGGTGGGAATTAGCTGCACGATTTGAAAAAGAATTCACTTGGGCTCATGAACAATTAGGAAATTTAACTCCCACAATTGAACCAAGAGCAACAGGGCACATCACTCAGATGATTGAAATTATTCAAACCTTAATTGAAAAAAATCATGCCTATGTTGCTGAAGGCTCTGTTTGGTTTTCGGTTAGATCATTTAAACAATATGGATCATTATCAGGACAAAAAATTGACGAAATGTTAGCTGCGCAAGATCCTGACAAAGGTAAAAAAGATCCACATGATTTTGCATTGTGGAAAGCAGCTAAAAAAGATGAACCACATTGGAACACTCCTTGGGGTCCAGGTAGACCTGGTTGGCATATTGAATGTTCAGCAATGGCGCAGACTTATTTAGGAAATCAATTTGATATTCACGGCGGTGGATTAGATTTAGCTTTTCCACATCATGAAAATGAAGTTGCGCAATCAAAAGCTGCAGGACAACAATTTGCAAACTTTTGGTTACATAATTACTGGGTAACACAAAGTGGCGAAAAAATGAGTAAATCACTTGGTAACACAATGAAGGTAAGTGAAATACTCTCCAGATTTAGAGCAATTGATGTTCGTTTCTATTTATTATCTGCTCATTACCGAAGCAATCTAGAATTTTCCGACCAAGCATTAAGTGATGCCTCAACTGCCTTTTCAAGAATTGAACAATTCGTTATCAGAGCAAGTGAAAAAGTTGGAGAAGTAAGCCTTGCTCAAGTATTACCAAAAGCATTCCAAGAAGCAATGGATGAAGACATAGCAACACCTAGTGCTTTTGCGGTTATTCACGAATTTGTTACAAATGGAAATACCGCACTTGCAAATAATGACAAAGATTTGAAAGAAATTTATGTGCAAGTTAGAACAATGTTAGATATTTTGGGACTTGATCCGTTGAACAAACAATGGCAGAAAGAAACCAGCCAAGATTCAACAAAAGCTCTAGATTCCTTGATTCAATCGATGCTTAAGCAAAGAAATGATGCTCGGGCTTCCAAGAATTTTGAAGTGGCCGATAGTGTTCGAGATGCACTAAATAGTGCAGGGATTTTGATTGAAGATACGCCTCAAGGTTCACGCTGGTCTATTAATAAAGAAACGAAGTAATTAAATGGCTTTCAAAAATGCTCGTAAACCAGGTGGCAAAAAAACTGTCGGTTCAGGCGGAAAAAACCGAAAAGCACTGAAAGGTAAAGGACCAACTCCTAAAGCAAAAGATCGTCCAGCACACGTTAAATATCGTGATAAAAAAGAAAGAAATCCAAAAAATACTCGTACCGCACAATTCACCAAAGAACCAAGAAGATCATTTAGTAACAATGAAAAAAGATCAGCATCTGACTTCATTTTAGGTAGAAATCCAGTATTAGAAGCATTAAAAGAAAACGTTGACGCAGCAGTCTTAAGAATTGCCAATGGTGTTGATGTTGATGACAGATTAAGACAAATTTTGACTCTAGCTAGTGATAAAAACTTGCCCGTTATGGAAGTTGAAAGAAGAGAATTAGATCGCCTAACTAATAACACAAATCATCAAGGTGTGGCATTAGCAGTTTCTCCTTATAAATATCCTGACCTAAAAGAGGTTTTGGCTCACACAAAAACCACTCCTTTGTTAGTAATTCTTGATGGAGTAACTGATCCTCGAAATCTTGGAGCAGTAATTAGATCTGCAGCGGGTTTTTATGCCAACGCAGTAGTAGTTGCAGAAAGAAGAAGTGCTGGAGTAACCGGTGCTGTTTGGAAAACTGCAGCAGGAGCACTTTCTCATGTGCCAGTTTGCCAAGTTGTAAATATCACCAGAACAATTACCGAGTTACAAGAAAAAGGATTCTTTGCTGTTGCCTTAGATGGCGATGGAGATATGAATCTTGATCAAGTAGATCCTGATTTAGCTAACCGACCATTGATTTTGGTAATTGGTGCTGAAGGTCGTGGGGTTTCTAGATTGGTAGCCCAAACTTGTGACCTAAGAGTACAAATTCCAATGAGTAAAAAAATTGAATCGTTGAATGCTGCGGTAGCAACAGGTGTGGCACTGTATTCAATTACACGGTCGCGTAAACTCGATTAGTCAAAAGATTTAAATAAATACCTGCCGACGTGGCGCAACTGGTAGCGCACCCGACTTGTAATCGGGCGGTTAGGGGTTCAAGTCCCCTCGTCGGCTCCATAAAGAATTAAAACTAATTCCTTGCACTAAAGCCACTCCACATAAAATTAAAACTGCACCAATTGGTTGATACCAATGCAAACCTTCTTTTAAGATAACTACTCCTGCAAGTGTTGAAATTATGGGAGTTGCATAAGTAATTGTGGCAGCAGCCAAGCTGCTTACATCTCTAATTATTTTGTAAACAAGTGGAAAAGCTAAACCGGTTGAAAATATTCCTAAGAAAAGAATTGCCCACACGGTCGAAATGCCCATTTGGGACGGAGTAGAGGTAAAGATTAAACACAAAACTAGTAGTTGAATTGCTGAGGAAATTAATTGAGCTCCGATAAATGATGAGGGACTAAAACCAAGTTCGGTAACCTTGGAGCGAGTGTAAATTACAACTCCACCGTAACAAGCAGTAGCTAAAATAACTGCCAAAATTCCAATTACATCATTTTCGCCACTATTGCCCTCCCAGATACCAACAAGGATTAATACTCCAGCAAATCCAGTTAAGACACCTATGTATTCATTTCTAGTTATCTTGTCTTTAGGAATAAATGCCATTGAAAAGATGGCAGTCCACAGTGGAGTTGCAGCATTAGCAATCCCTGCCAAGACAGAAGTTATGTGAGTTTCTCCATAAGCAATTAATGCAAAAGGAGCAGTGTGTTGTAGAAAGCCTGCAATGTTTGCTCTAACCCAGGCTTTCTTGGTGTTGGGCAATTTTTGTTTCATAATTAGCAAAATGATCAATACTGTTATTGCCCCTAGAGCAACTCTTCCAAAAGCAATTTGAAGTGGAGAAAGGTCATCTCCTGAAATCTTGATGAAAAAGAATGACATTCCCCACACAACAGTTAAGAAAATCCAAGATGGAAGCCATGTTTTTAATGGTGGAGTTGTTGTCATAGAAAACCTATTGTGTCATGACTAATCCCACTTGAGTCACACAAATAACGTTAATCACTAACCAGTGTGGTTGATGTGATTGAAACGACACGACCAAACGCTTAATCACATACTTTTTACTTCACTATTACATACGATAGGGGAGCGCTCAAAAATAGAGCAAAAAAGCTTTTAGGAGAAAATTTAAATAATGGATGCCGTCTCAGTTTCCCCCGGCTATGGTGAATTTTCACTAAGCGATCGTGACAAAGAAATTTTAGAATTCGAACGTCAATGGTGGAAATACTCTGGAGCAAAAGAGCAAGCAATCAGAGAATTATTTGGGATGAGTGCGACCAGGTATTACCAAGTATTAAATGCGTTGGTAGATCACCCTGCAGCATTAAGTTTTGATCCCATGTTGATTAAAAGATTACAAAGAATGCGCTCAACTCGTGCTCGCAATCGTTCTGCTCGCAAACTCGGTATCCAACTCTAAAGAAAGTTTCCCGGCTACTTAAATGCCAAATGGAATAGTCCTGTGGTTTAACACAGAAAAAGGTTATGGCTTTATCAAAGCTAAAGATGGTTCAGAAATTTTTGTGCGCGAAAATGCTATAACTTCAGATGGGTTAAGAACTTTGAATGAAGGTCAAAAAGTTACTTTTGATATTGAAATGGACAAAGACCCCAGAGGCCCAAATGCTACAAACGTGGTCATTCAGTAAGAATCAACCAGTGTTTCTTAACCCAGTCGCAATTCCGTTGATGGTTAACAACAAAGTCCTTCTTAACAAAGGATCACTTTCATCAGGATTTTGATTTAATTCTCTTACCTTCTTCAACAGTGAAACCTGAAGGTATTGCAAAGGCAGTAGGTAAGTATCTCTAATCTGGAGAGTCTTCTTGAGAGATTGTTGATTTTCTAGTATTTCTTTTTCTCCAGTAAGCCACAGAATTTGACTCTTGGTTTCTTCATATTCTGCTTTTACTTTTTCAAACATGTGATGTAGTTCTGGTGGTACTAATTCTGTTACATAGTGTTGAGCAATTTTCATATCTGCTTTTGCCACAGTCATTTCAACATTGCTAATAAAGTTTTTAAAGAAGGCCCAATCTTTGGCCATTCTTTTGAGAGAATCTTCATGGCCTGCAGCTCTAGCAGCTTTAATGCCAGATCCAACTCCAAACCAACCAGGAATAATTTGTCTTGATTGAGTCCAACCAAAAACCCAAGGAATAGCACGAAGTGATTCAAGTCCTGCATTGGTTTGTCTCTTGGCAGGACGAGAACCAAGATGTAAATCAGCAAGTTGTTCAACGGGGGTAGAAAGCGCAAAATAATTGGCAAGATCAGGATCTTTTGTTAAAGAGTTGTATTTCTCTTGCGCAGAAAGACTTACTTTATTCATTACTTGATCCCACTCATCAAGATCTTTTTGATTTACTCGAGCAGCTGCATGAAGCAAGGTTGCTTCCAAGGTTGCCGCAACTAATAATTCAAGATTTTCTCTAGCAAGTTGAGGAAGTAAGTATTTATCACTGATTACTTCGCCTTGTTCAGTTAATTTCATTTCACCATCAACAACACCCCACGGCATTGCCATGATGGCGTCATAAGTTGGGCCACCACCTCGACCGACAGTTCCACCTCGACCATGGAAAAGTCTTAGGCGTACACCATGTTTTTGGGCAACGTCACGAAGTTTTCTTTGTGCTAATTGGATTTCCCATTGACTTGTGGTTATTCCTGCATCTTTATTCGAATCTGAATAACCAAGCATCACTTCTTGCACGTTGTCGCGTAATGAAACTAGAACGCGATAAGAGGGGGCTGAAAGAAGAGTTTCTAGTATTTCGCCAGCATTTCTTAATTCATCAACAGTTTCTAATAGTGGTACAAAGTTGACTTTGGCAACTCTGGCAGGAAGATCAACTAGACCATTTTCTTTAGCCAAGATAACTGCAGCTAAAAGATCTTCTGGGCCTTTAGTCATTGAAATAATGTAGGTATCAATTACGTCATCGCCATATTGCAATAATGCTTGGTTTATGGCGCCAAAAGTTCCATAGGTTCTTTTAGTTTCTTCATCGGTTAAAACACTTGGTGAAGAAAGTGGTTTAGAAGCTTCTAATTGTTGGGCAAGGACAGTAAATCTTTCAGGTTTTGTTAACACAAGATAAGGCTTAGTTAGTAATTTGGCGTTGTCAAAAAGTGGAGCTAGGGCATCATGGTGTTTATCGGAATGCTCTCTGACATCAAGTTTGGCCAGTTGTAAACCAATGGCTGATGCAGTTCGAAGGGCTTTTCCTAATACTCCTTGAGCAATTAATTCACTTCGATCATTATTCAGAGCGATAAATAGTTCATTGAAATCATCAAGAAATTCTTTTTCACTTGCATAATCAACACCGGCTACATGTGCTGATTTGGCAGCAAAGCGAATTCTAGTTTTTTCTAATCTATGACTTATTGCTGAAAGTTTTAATCGATATGGTTCTTCAGCATTAATTCTTTTCATACGGGAGTCTAATTCTGTTAATACTGTCATATCTTTTTCTACAGATCCCCAAAGTTGATCATCAGCAGGTGAAATTCGATCAGAGATTGATAAATCTTCTGCTAAATGTTTCAGAATAGATTGCAAATCTCTAATGGCATGACCTCTTTGAAGTGTTAACACATTTGTTGTCACTTCAGGAGTTACAAATGGATTTCCATCTCTATCTCCACCAATCCATGAACCAAAAGTCAAAGGAGTATCAGTTGGTTTGAGTTTTTCGCCAACTCCTAATTCATGAGCAATGCGATTTAATTCTTGTAATACTTCTGGCAATGCGCCGGTGGCAGCATCATCTAAATAGTTCATGGCATTTCTTGCTTCATCAAGAACTTCTGGTCTTTCTAAGCGAAGTTCATCTGTTTGCCACAAAAGATCAATAAGTTCGGAGAATTGATCATCAGTAACGGTAGTTAGAGATGAATTTGAGTATTTTTCATTTAACAATTGAGCAATTCTTTTTAGTTTTAATAACACACTTCTGCGAGAAGCTTCAGTTGGATGTGCGGTAAAAACTGGTCTGACATGAAGGTTTTGGAAAGCTTCTTCAATTGTTTCTTGTTTAATTCCAGCAGCTTTAATTCTTGAGGCAACTTGGGCTAACCATGTTCCGTTTAAATTTCTTTCTTTAGCACGTTCTTGAGATCTAAAGAACTGTTCGGTGATGTTTGCTAAATGGAAATAAACACTAAAGGCTCGAGCAAGTTTGATAGCAGAATCTAAATCGATATGAGCAAGTAATTGGGCAACTTCGTTTGGTTTGTCTTTGGAAAGAGTTCTAATTTTTTCAACTAGCTCAAAAAGCTGTGGTCCTTCTTGTCTGGTCAATGAGTGACCAAGCAGGACTCCTAATTGGTGAATCTCAGAGCGCATCAGCGCATCTGAATCCTGTCCACCATTTAAAGTCATGAGTCGATTCTAATCAATGATTAATTCGAAAATTATTTTGATGAGGTTTGCTTCAATGAATATTGTGAAAACACTAATTTTTAATTAGGTTTTGGATCATTGCCCGACAAAACATCATCAGCGTCGATGATGCGGTAGGCATATCCTTGTTCCGCTAAGAACCTTTGGCGATGTGCAGCAAAGTCAGCGTCGACGGTGTCTCTTGCTACAACGGCATAAAAACGTGCGGTTCTTCCATCAGCTTTTGGTCTTAAGACTCGACCTAATCTTTGTGCTTCTTCTTGTCTGGAACCAAAAGATCCAGAAACCTGAATTGCAACTCCAGCTTCTGGTAAATCAAGTGAGAAGTTTGCAACTTTACTTACAACTAATACTTTTAAGTCTCCTGAACGAAAAGCTTCAAATAGTTTTTCACGTTCTTTAATTGGAGTAGAACCATCAACAACCGGAGCTCCTAAATGTTGTCCTAGTTCTGCCAATTGATCTAAGTATTGACCAATTACTAGAACTCGATCATCACTGTGTCTGGCAACTAAAGTTTCCACAACATTATTTTTAGATAACGTAGTTGAAGCTAAGCGATATTTATCTTCTCTTTCAGCTGTGGCATAAGTTAAACGTTCGTGTTCTGGAAGAGTTACTCTTACTTCCACACAATCTGCTGGTGCAATCCAACCTTGATCAGCCATGTCTTTCCATGGAGCATCAAATCTTTTTGGACCAATTAGAGAAAACACGTCATCTTCACGGCCGTCTTCTCGAACCAAAGTTGCGGTTAAGCCTAAGCGACGACGAGATTGAATGTCAGCGGTAAATCTAAATACAGGGGCAGGAAGCAAATGAACTTCATCATAAATAATCAATCCCCAGTTTTTAGCATCAAAAAGTTCAAGATGTGCATAAACACCACTTCTTTTTGTGGTTAACACTTGGTAGGTAGCAATTGTTACAGGACGGATTTCTTTCTTGGAACCGGAATATTCACCGATTTCATCTTCAGTCAAAGTAGTTCTTTTTAATAATTCAGATCTCCATTGACGAGCAGAAACAGTGTTCGTTACCAAAATTAATGTTGTTGTGGAAAGTGTTGCCATGGCACTTGCACCAACAATTGTTTTTCCAGCACCGCAAGGAAGAACCACTACTCCAGATCCACCGTGCACAAATGATTCAGAAGCTATTTGTTGGTAACCACGCAATTCCCAACCCTTTTGAACTAATTCAATTGCATGAGCATCGCCATCAACATAACCTGCGTAATCTTCTGCTGGCCAACCCAGTTTTAATAATTGTTGCTTTAATTGTCCGCGTTCAGATGGATGAACCACAATGTTTTGATCATCAATTCTTTGACCAACTAAAGGCTGAATTCTTTTGCTGCGAAGAATTTCTTCTAAAATAGGAAGATCTTCACAATGCAAAATTAGTCCGTGAACTGGATCTTTATTTAAACTTAAACGACCGTAGCGATCCATAAGTTCGGCAACATCAACAAGTAATCCATGAGGAACTGCATAACGAGAATATTTAAGAAGTGTGTCAACCACACTTTCTGCATCTAATCCAGCAGCTCTGGCATTCCATAAACCAAGGGGAGTAATTCTGTAAGTGTGAACATGTTCTGGAGATCTTTCTAATTCAGCAAAAGGAGCAATAGCCCTTCTTGCTTCTGCAGAAAGTGCGTGATCAACTTCTAAAAGAAGTGTTTTATCGCTTTGGACAATTAATGGACCATCGGTCATTTATTTTTTGCCCTTTTCTGCTCCAGCTATGCGAGAAATTGCATAGTCACGAATTCTTGATTCTGTTAAATCAAAACCTGTTAACAATCCACCTTCAAAGCGAAGCGGTTCAACGATTCGATTAGAACTCATTCCGTGAGTATCAACGTAGGTAAGTGTAATGCACATTTCACTAGGTGTGCTGCCTGAAATTACTTTGTCGACAACTTCTCGAAATAGTTCAGCAATTTCACTTGCTGGAGTTTTATTTGGAGCAGCAGCAGGAGTAACCGGTTTTGCTTTTGGATCCTCACCTGCTCTTAAAGCTTTAATTGCTGCATCAAGTAGAGCTGCATCTGGTGGAGCACCTTCTGGTGCTGGACGAGGTCTCACTCGGGCAGGAGATCTTCTTTCATTCGGGGCTGGAATTGCATCATCAATTGGTTCATCAATTTGTTTGATGTCACCAAGTTTTCTAACTAAATCATTAATTAAATATTCCAATGGCTGAGGAACTGAAGTTGTGGTGTATTTATTTAAAAATTCAAGAATTCTTTCTGCTGTGTAACCACGTTCCATTGCTCTTTGCAAAGAAGATTCAGTAAATCGAAATACTTGAGCTGCCCCGCGAGATTCTTGATAAGCCATGTGTCTTAATTCAGATGCCACTTCTGCAGCAGGAGGTCCAGGAATTACTGCTGTTAAGTCAGCTTGCAAAACAAAAGTAGCAATTGCATCTGGCAAAAGTGGTGCAATTGCTGAAACCAACATTGGATCTGGTTTAACTGCAAAACCTTTTGGATCCGCAACAGCAGCTCTAGCTGCAGCAGTTCTTGCTTCAGGAGATGGCATTGTGTAACGCATTTCACCTAATGCTCTACCGGTAGTTGCTAAAACTCCTAAACCACGAATACCAATTGTGTTTGCTTCACCCAATGTTGCTTTAACTAAAGTTTCAATTTCTTCTTTATTTTTTCTGGGTCTTAACCAAGTTACATATTCAACAATCGCATCTTGATCTGGTTCAAAACCTGGTTCAATTGCTGCCATCGCATCTAGCACTAAAGATCTAATTTCTGGGGCAAGTGCTTTATCAACTTCAGGAGATAGAGCATTAATTCTAATTTCGCCAACTTTTCCAACTAAAGATGCAACTCTTGTGGTTGTTAACCAAGCTTCAGCCAAGATTGCCCAACGCTCTTCCACACTCTTTGTGCGCCACACATCAAATGCAGGTGTTGGTAACCAAACTTGTTCTTTGTCATCTCCAGCTGCAAGGAGGCCTGCAGAGAATGCAATTTCAGAAAGAAGAGATGCAATATTTTCATCTTCATTACAAATCTTTGCCGCAATTGTTAAATCTCTTTGAGCTAATCCACCGTTTCTTAAAACAGCCGGAGGAGTCTCACCCCAATTATCAAGTAACTCTTCAACAAGTTGCACAAATTGTAATCCTGCAGCACCAGCTGCTCGATCTACTTGAATTGGATCTCTTTGAGCTTTAGTTTTAATATCTTTATTATTTGATAATTCTTCTGGTAAATAACTTGGCGTTCTCATCACTAAAGCAATTTCGCGCGGCAAAGTTAATGCATCGCGAGCAGTTGCAACTAATACACCATGAGCCATTAAATATTCATGACCATTTTTAGCACTAGTTATTCCTGCATCACGATTAAGTTTGGACAAAGTAATAACTGGAGGTCCCCACAGTAATTCGTTTAATACTTCTTCAGTTCCTTTAGGACCTTTACTTACAATTTCTTGAATTCTTTCAAATTTTGCAATGGCTGCTAAGTCTGGTCTTTCGTGTAAAAAGCATGGCCCAAATCCTGCAGGATGTGGTGCAACTACTTCTTTTAAGACAGGCACAAATCTCATGCCTTCCTTTGTGCCCCAAATAATTGCAAGCAAGCGAAGTTTTTCTAAGGCAACTTCAATTCTGTCATTATTATTTAGTACATTTTCTAAATCTTTTTTAGTAAATGGTTCTACTAATACTGAAATAACTTCGGCAACTCCAACTGTCCACGCATCTAATCGATCAAGCACTCTTGTGACAGAAGAATTTGTAGCAGCACGAGCAGCAAGCTTTGCCATGTCAGTTGGAACTGGATGAACTAAATCTGGGCGTTGAATTAACATCAAACGCATGGAGTGATCGTCTCGCAGGCGAAGTGCATCCACCAAAGTCCCAGGATCTAGCGCTGGGGCAGATGAAGAATTTTTCTCAGGTCTTGCTTTGCCCGTTTTTGGCTGAGCAGCAGTTTTTGGAGACATCCGAACAAGTTTACCGAAGTTGAGCAGGTGGGCTTTTGGTCAGCCCGACTCCAGCATTGGTGTATACGCGGAGTAGACGGGGCAAAATAGGATTCGCTACCCTAGAGGTTACGACTAAAACAGTCGTAAAAATTACTACTTATATAACTTGGGGTGAGTGCTCGTGCCAACAGGAAAAGTTAAATGGTACGACGTGGAAAAAGGTTTCGGTTTTCTAGAAACTGACGAAGGCGAAGATGTTTTCGTTCACGTAACAGCATTACCTGATGGAGTTATTCCAAAACCTGGTGCAAGAGTTGAATTTGGTGTTGCTGAAGGTCGTCGTGGCACACAAGCTTTGCAAGTAAAAATATTAGAAGCTCCTCCAAGTTTGACAAAAGCTGGTCGTAAAGATCCAGACGATATGGCTGCAACTTTGGAAGATGTCATCAAATTACTTGATGGTGTTTCAAATCAATTACGTCGTGGACGTTACCCAGATGATTCATCTGCCACAAAAATTGCTGCTGTATTAAGAGCAGTTGCTAACGACCTCGACGCTTAACAAGAAAGCCAAAAAATAAATGGCTAATGCATTAGAAACAAAACTAAGCAATGCCAAGGATGTTGCTCGCAAATTTATAGTTGAAGAAATCACCGAACAAAGAGTTGGCGAATATTTAGGTTTTGAAGTTGAAGGCGAAAATGTTGCAACACATAAATTCAAATGTGTTGATAAAGCTTATGTTGGTTGGAACTGGGCAGTAACACTTGCTGCAGTTGATCAATCAAGTGAAGTAACAGTTAGCGAAATTCTTTTGTTACCTGGAGATGGTGCAATTCTTGCTTCTTCTTGGATTCCTTGGGAACAAAGAGTTGAACCAGGAGATATTGGTATTGGAGATGTTTTACCAACAGCACCAAATGATATTCGCTTAGTTCCTGGTTACACAGGTGTTGATGATTTATTTGATGAGAAATTAACTCCTGAAGGTTGGGAAGTTGGTTTAGGCAGATTTAGAGTTTTATCAGTTCCTGGAAAAGATCAAACTGCAATTCGTTGGTATGAAGGCGATCGTGGACCTCGTGCTGCAATTGCTGAAGCCGTTACAGATAAATGTGTAACTTGTGGTTTCTATGTAGCAATTTCTGGATCCCTTGGACAAAGTTTTGGAGTTTGTACAAATAAATTTGCAGCAGATGATGCCAAAGTAGTTTCTATTGATCATGGCTGTGGTGGACATAGCGAAATAGTTGTGGATATGCACTCAATTCCAACTGGTGGCATGGTTTTTGATGACAACAATTTAGACACTGCTGAAGTAAGTGATGAAGAAGTTGTGGAAGTAGAAGTTGCTGAAATTGAAGAAGAAGATGACGACACTGAAGTAGAAGATTTAGATTTAGCCTCAGATGTTATTGATGAATCTGAACTAGATGAAACAGACGAAGAAAACTAAAGCCCTAGTCTTTTTCTTCTTCTCTTAACAATTCGCAATCCAATTAATCCTAAAACTGTTCCCATAATTGTGACTTTTAACCAAACACTTTGAGTTTGATCATCAATCCAATTTGGTTGATAAATTATCCCAAAAGTTGCTAAAGCAAATAGAAAAGTTCCGATATATAAAAGGTTTATGCCATCTGTTTCAATAGGTTCTAAATCCTTAGGATCAACATTTATCTTTTTCATGCAAGACCTTTAAATGCTTTAACTATTTGATCAGCATGATCAACAGGATGCTTGGAATAAATTCTTAACCAATCTTCTAAGGTGTATTTGCCTCTTTCAGAATGAATTCCTTCTTTTGCTAAATCAGAAACTGAGATTCGATTTAACACATCTGCAGTAGATGCTCTTACTGCTTTATATACAGCTAAAGAATTTTTGATGTCAGAAGTTTCATATCCAAGAGCAGGAGTAATTGCCCAATTGCCTTCGTCATAACCCATTAATGTTGGTGGAGTTTTTTCTCCTAATAAACTTCTCAATCTTGAATAAGAACTAGTTTCAGAATCAGCTAAATGGTGCACGACCATTCGAGCAGACCAACCTTCTGGTGCTTTGTGATCAAGGTCTGTTCCTTGAGAAAGTGCTTCGTCTACAGCGTTTGTTGCGGCCACATATTTTGAAATAGCTGCTTTTAATTCGTTAGCGTCCATATCTGTAAGCATAACTCTGGCATAATGAAAAACATAATGAGATTCCTAATAAAAATTGCTGCTGTGGCGGTAGCCGTGTGGATTACCACCATGATTGTGCCGGGCATTCAGGTAACTGGTGGATTAAAGAACTATTTAGTTATTGCCCTAGTTTTGGCTTTGATTAATGCGACCTTAGGAACTCTGCTAAAAATCCTCACTTTGCCATTGGCGTTCTTGTCTTTGGGCTTTTCACTATTAGTAGTAAACACTGCAATGTTGCTAATCACAGATCGAATTAGCGAAAATATGACAATTGCTGGTTTTTGGTCTGCCTTCTTTGGTGCAATCTTGATTTCGATAATTTCGAGCATGATCACTCAATTCACGACTAAAGCTGTTTAATTTCCATCTCTTTTGATACCAGTGTGACTGGTGATTTAGTCATGAATTACAATAAGAAATGTTGAAACAAAAGTTTCATCGTTTTCCCCGCTAAAACGCTTAAAAAGCGTTTACTCGCGAGTCTTGGCAGTAAATAGATCGAATCAGGATCTTTTCGAGACGCGCTAGTCGTCTCGAAAGCAGTTAACTTAATGTCATTTTTTGATTTAGGCGTAAACCCCTCAATAGTAAAAACCCTTTCTAAATCTGGAATCAATGATCCTTTTCCAATTCAAAAAGCAACTTTGCCCGATGCAATCGGTGGTAAAGATGTTTTGGGTCGTGGACAAACAGGTTCTGGAAAAACTTTAGCTTTTGGTTTGGCGGTTTTAACTAAGCTTGCAAATCGCAAAGCAAAACCACATCATCCTTTAGCAATTATTCTTTCTCCAACTCGTGAATTAGCAATGCAAATCAACGATGTAATTGCACCTTTAGCTCAATCTGTTCAATTAAATTCTCGTTTAATTGCCGGTGGAATGCCTTATGGAAATCAAATTCAAGCTTTAAGGCAAGGTGTACCAATTTTGGTAGCAACTCCTGGTCGCTTAATTGATTTGATGGAACAAAAACATGTTTCACTTTCTGAAACTGAAATTGTTGTTCTTGATGAAGCCGATCAAATGGCTGACATGGGATTTTTACCAGCAATGAAAGAAATTCTTAACGCTTGTAAACCAAAGGGTCAAAGATTACTTTTCTCTGCAACTCTTGATAGAGGAGTAGACGGTTTAGTCAAGAAGTATTTGAATAATCCGGTAACTCATTCTGTTGACTCAGACAAAGCTTCAGTTTCAACAATGGAACATCACGTATTAGTGATTCATCCCAACGACAAAGAATTAATCACAGCTCAAATTGCTGCACGTGAAGGAAAAACTATTTTGTTTGTGCGCACCCAACATGGTGCAGATAAATTAGCGCAAAAACTTGCTCATGCAGGAGTTCCAGTTGGAGCACTTCATGGTGGTAAATCACAATCTGTTCGAACCAGAACTTTGGCTGCATTTAAATCAGGTGTAACTCCAGCATTAGTTGCAACCGATGTGGCAGCTCGCGGAATTCACGTTGATGATGTGTCTTTAGTAGTTCATGTTGATCCACCACAAGATCCAAAAGATTATTTGCATCGCGCTGGAAGAACAGCAAGAGCTGGTGAATCTGGTGTTGTGGTCACTTTGACAACAACTCGTCAACAAAACACTGTTCGTGGCTTAACTGATAAAGCAGGAGTAAAACCAAAAATTACTCGCGTTAAACCTTCAGGTAGAGAATTAATGGAAGTAACAGGTGCTCGTGAACCAAGCGGAGTGCCATGGATTGCCCCAGCTACCAAAGAGCGTCACGATGAACAAAAAGGTGGACCAAGAAAAAGAAGATCAAGACCACGTCCACACGAAAGACGTCGTCGTCCTCGCTAATTAAAAGTAATTAATTCCTGAACGGATTAATTCAATTCCAAGAACTAGCAATAACACTGCAGCAATTCTTACCAAGAATTGATAAACCCATTTAGGCATTTTGTTTCGAGATGTTCCTAATCCCCAAGCAAGCATTGCTTTGCTGCCAACTAATAACAAATAGAAACCAAATAAGAATCCTGCTGCATCCCAAAAACCTTTATTCCAACCAGCTGTTAAAAGAGTTCCTCCCGCAGTCATCCAAAATAACCAAGCTGAAGGATTAATAAAATTAGTTAATATGGCTTTGAACAAAGTTGTTTTTGTTGAGCCCAGTGAATTATCAATATTTATGTTTGTTTGTGGATCTGT
>Ga0247840_10001861_pt1 | contig 39120 bp, 32 predicted proteins | sample LaCruzMarch2015__FD_192404 | JGI IMG/M metagenome (GOLD analysis project Ga0247840, IMG submission 192404) | Freshwater microbial communities from meromictic Lake La Cruz, Castile-La Mancha, Spain - LaCruzMarch2015_17m | ecosystem: Environmental > Aquatic > Freshwater > Lake | place: Spain... | reverse complement strand
TACACATCCAGGCCAAATAAAGCAGGCCGTAATAATGCTGGCCATTCAATAGGCTAAATCTCTTCTGCAAGCCTTCAAAAGTCATGATATTCGCGCCCCAAGCATTTGATTGATGTTGGCGGTAGTAAATCATTGAGCGCCTATCATGACACCATTTAAAGCCCTGAGCATGCAGATAAGCAGAGGTGAACAAGTCGTGAGAAAACACGTGATGCAAGAGATTCTTCTCTGCAATCTGTAACAACCTTTGCTTGAGAGATAAAAAAGCTCGTCGGCTCATGACATAAGTACAACCTGCACTTTCGGCAAAGAAAAGGCCGAATAGCTTCTTTTTTATCCGCCACCGCTGAGAGATGGTTGAGCTGGAGGGGGGGGAAGGATGGTTCCAGATCAATAGCTCGGAGGAGTAGCAGTCGCATCCTGTCTTCTCCAAAAGTTTAATAGCCTCTGAAAGCTTATTGGAACTCCAAACGTCATCTTGATCGGCGAAGGCATAGAAGTCTGCATCTACAGAGTTATTTAGCACAAGGTTGAAGAAGTTAGCACTGGCCACGCCATGCTGCGGGCCATCTATTATATTGACTTGAGATACAGCATGGGCTGTCGTTTGCAAATATTGCTCAGGCAATAGTCTCATTAGAAGAGATTTATCCTCGCTGTCGTCAGAAATCAGGAGGCCTATACTCAAGCCTTCCTGGTGAAGAACTGATGTGACTTGATCACAGAGATAGACTGCCGGCCTGTATGTGGCCATCATGACTGAACATTTGAGTCGATCGCTCATACAACTTGCATGAAAATAAGAATTAAGTTCGTCATTCAAAATCAACACCGTGATGGCCCTACAGAAACAAGCAAGAGCACGTGGCTCGCTGGCAAGAAGCGAGAGATATCTGGACCTATGAAACGGCAGTGCAATTAAGAAGATCCTAGGGTATATGCCAAGACCAAGATAGATTTAAGTGATTGGAGGAGTAAATCCAGTTTTTGAGGTTGGTACAAAGATCACGATTAACTTTTCCAGGTTCACGAATAGTTCCGAGATGGGCTGGTTCTTTAAGGAGGCCCCAGCCGATAAAACCTGAAAGGGGTGTGACGCACCTTCAAAGGGTGAAACCACCAATTAGAAAGTACTACAGCCATACCCATAGTTCAAGGACATGGCATGCATGGAAACAATCGGCAAGGGAGCCGATATCATTACATGTAGCCAGCATGGTTGAGTAAAGGAATTAATATCATTTAAATTGCAAAAGAACTGCCTTGAAGAAAAGCTCAGCATATACAATCAAGAAAAGGATCAATGGCAGCCTCGATGAGTAGAGAGCAGAAGGCAAAAAGAATAAAGGCGCCATAAAGATCCAGTACTTATAGTTCGAGTATCCAGGAAAGATAGATAACGCTATAAGAACACCAAGCAGTGAAACAATGACCAGTTGATGGTCCAGCAAGCCTCTCCTATGGGTAAGGAATTTCCTAAAAGGAGCAACAATGGCTATTATTAGAGCTGCCCGAGAAAATATTTGAATGCTATAGCCAGATGCAGTCCCAAATGAAAGGCTCAGCAATGTAAAGAAAGGGCGAACTAGAGTAGGATATTTCATTGCGGTATCCTGATTCAACAGTCCACTACTGGCTACAAAAGCTATACTCTTTGGTGCAGAATTTGCAAATATAGTATATATAGATGACAGATACGCAGAGGAAAATGCAACTAATAATATTATCAAGAATATGCAGAAATAGGTAACAAGCAAGCCGACAGTCGGTTTCTTTAGTGTAAATCTTAAGAAGGAAAGCGGCTGAATTTTAAAGTACTTTAAAAGCAGCAGAAAGATGGGCAAGGCCAGAAAGGCAAGAACGATATCTGCCTGATTGTCTTTAAAATAAACAGACAATCCATACAGAGCGGTAGGCATTAGCAACAAGTACGGAATATGCTTGATATACCCTCTTTTAATGCCATCACGGCTATCGAAAGATATAAATAGTTTGATAATAGCGAAAAAAGAAATAATGCCTAAGCAATTGATAAAAGCCTCATTTTTTGGTGATATTAGTGCATAGGATGTACTTGGTGCTGCAATAATAAGAAGGCCAAGTTTTTGAAATATGCGAAAATAAACCAGCTGCAGCCTTGAAGAAAATGACAAAAAGATCTGAAGGCCGATAGAACAAAAAAGAAAAGGAAGGCAAGCATATATATATAAAAAAAAGGATGGCAGCTCGATGGTATTCGCATAGATGCCTCCTGTTAAAGTCAGCCGAACCAAATCTGATGGGGCTATCTCAAGAGCACTACATGAAAGCCTATCAATTTCCAATTGAAGAGCAAGACTTAGATGGTCGGGAATGGTCGCACATAAGTCAGGCAGATCACCCAAAGGGTAAGCAAAATACCTGAAGATGCTAATGACTAACGCTATTACTAATAACATTTTAGCAGCCCTGAGTAGCTAGCCAGGTTAATGGTTTACTGACGATAACTTTCCCATTCGCTTTAAAACACCATGCAGGAATCCAAGCGCAACCATTCTTAAAGACAGTAGCTTTTTACCACTAAGTAGTGGATAGCCGACGACTCTTCTAATCGTTTTAAAACCCTCGAGAAGATTCCAGCCAATTGGGAAGCTCTTCCATAAAATCATATATATTGAATTTCTAACTATATAATAATGGCGAATTGGATTAGCATGGATTGGCTTTAGTGATGTGCCATATTTAACGAAGCTATCCCCAATATTATGTGAAAGTATAACTTTGGCAGAAAAGTAGATACTGCATTGACTCATCCAAGCTCGCAGACACCAATCATGATCTATCCCATCAATAAAGAGATTCTCATCCATTACGCCCACAGTGGAAAACGACTTTTGCGTAAAGAGGCATCCTGAAGTGGCCGCAGTAGGATGTGCTGTATTAATCAAATAGTTTGAGCCAAGAATCGCATTAGTGGCTAATCTGCTCCGATGCTTAATATCAATAAGCATCGGAGCAAGGCAGACTATCGAGTGATCAACTGATGATATGCTTTGATATTCATTAATCATTCCATCGATATAGCCATCGCTTATCCGAGAATCCTGATCAAATAAAAACAGATATTGAGAGGCACTTGATATGAAGACTTTAATGATGGCATTCAGGGCAGTTGCCAAACCGAGATTTTCTCCCAAGAAGATTATTGAGTTTGAGAGGCTTGAATAGATAGAAATATCTTGATCGGGTGACAATGCATTGATAAAGACATGTATTTCACAGCTTTGCCGACGAAGATCTTGTAGCAATGATATCGTTGAAGAAGGGTGGTTATAAAGAACAACTCCTGCAAAGGCTTTCATAAGCAATTAGGCGAAAGAGTAGATAAATGCTCTAAGATCTTGACCCGAAGTTTTGCGTACAAAGTCTCCGGAGCTTCTTCAGGATTGAATCCGCTGTGGCGGTCCTATTGAACGGGTCCGTAGTCCTGTTGCAGGCCGTAACGAATTGCTCGATTCTGGCGATCAGTTCTTTAACGCTGCAGAAGCTGCCCCGTCGGTTCGCCCCCCGCTGCGTAATGATCCCAAACCAGGGCTTCTCCTGGTTGAGCCAGGAGCCGTAGGTGAAGGTGTACTGCACATAGCGCGGGTCCCGCTGAGCCAGCCAGCTCCTGGCCCTGGCGTGCTTGTGGGAGCACTAGTTATCCACGATCACGTTGATGTCGATCTCATCGGGGGCGGACTTCCCGATCTGGCGCAGAAACGCCAGAAATTGCCTAAGAGCTCTTGGCTATTGTTTTCTTTACAAAAAACACATATCCGATCATTACAAACATAGAAAAAATCAAACACGAACAACAATCCTGGCAAGCTTTAGGCCAATCAATATGAATCGGGTCAGGATAACTACTGGTAGATACTTGCGTAGCATCCTGCTCTGAGCAAACCCATTGATGTGCTCAATATAAAGTTGCCACGATCTGTAACCAGAAGAGAAGCCTTGAGCATTATAAATTGCAATGACACTATCAACCACTAATGGGCCCGAATCCATGGACTCAAGCACCTCGCAAGTAAAGATATAATCACTAGTGACCTGGAGATTAGGGTTGAAGCGAATATTCATCGCCTTAATATATACCGCATCGTATATTATTGACTGATGGATTCTAGGCATTCCAAGCAGCCAATGTATCTGACCAGCGCTTCCTCCGGTTTTCCTAAAGTCGTACATTCCACAATCGGGCTGCCCCAGTATTACGGTATCCGCAAGTATGCAAGGACTATTACTACCTATAATACACGGCAGAGCATCAAGAAAGCCGGGGGCAAGGGTATCATCTGCGCCCAAAAACAGGAGCTTTCTACTTGAAGCCACATCAACTCCCCGGTTCATTGCAATATAGATTCCAGGCTGGCGACACTCTGCAAATCTGATGACAATCTCTTCAACTGAAAATTCATTGAATAAGGATTTTAGCAAAGATATCGAGCGATCACCCTCCTGCTCAGCATGAACGAATATAAATTCAGCCAAAAAATCCGAATCGGCACAAAGTTCAAGATTTTTTTTAATATTTTGAATCCATGCCCCAACATTCTTGACGGGCATGATGATAGAAATAACAGCCGTCTCACCCATAACTTTTGGCCTAATAAGTATTTGGTTGAATTTGTCAAGCCCCGTCATGCCAAGCCAAGAGAAGTCTTGAGAGATTCGTTGACAGTCATCGAAAACATTCTTAGCTGCTAGGGAGGCACGTTCTTTGTGCCAATGGTTTGTTCATCTAGAAAACAATTCGACAGGTCTTGGTGCTCTCCGTGGTCTGCCATGGCCGAGCAATTGCGCCGCCGTGGCGGACACTTGAGCATCCAAATGCCAGTGTCAGCGACTAGGTGGTAATCATGCTGCTGAAGCGGGCCGAGAGCCTGCTCACCGGGTTTATCGCGATCACGGCCATGGCAGATAGTGCCTTTCCCAGTGTCGAGCTGCTCGACTGGTTTGAGGGGCCCTCGAGCTTGCGGTACGTGATATGCGCCTGCGCGGCGACACCTGGATTAACGGGACTGCAGCGCCGATGTGCTGTGAGGTTTGGCAGCTGCACCTGTCCCGCGATCATTGCCGCGGGTTTCGGGATCTGCGGATCTGGGATGGAAGCCGTCGGGTCAATCTTGTCATGGACAAGCCAGTGGGTATCACCGCAGCGAAACCCTGGTATCTGGTCAGCAACCTAGAACCTAATCTTAATCTGGTCTGGATCTATGGCCAGCGCTTCTGCTGCGATCAGTTGTTCCGCGACCAGAAATCAAGGAATTTCCAGCTTGAGCGTAGTGGGCTGAGGGATCCTATTCGAATAGATCGGCTGCTACTAGTAGTTGCGATCTCCGTGCTGATAAGCCATCAGCAAGACTATGCCCTCAGCCTCGCTGGTGAACGGCGCCGCGTCGATCCCCACAGGAAACGCCGCCTCAGCTTTGCCCGTATCGAACTGCCTTGGTTGCAGCAGAGCGTGATCGCAGCCGGCCGTGCCCTTCTAGCCTAGATGCCCAGGGTTGCCCTAAAGTTCAACCAGGTCACGTTTTCGGCAAGCTGATGAACCTGGCGTCCTCAAACCCCCTAGGCGGGTGTATACGTTATACGTGGTTGGACTACACAACTAACCAGGCCGAAACTTGATTAATTTCTTGATGGCAGAATCGTATAATGGATAAGTTGACAGAACCGCATCAACATTTAAATGGCTAAAGTCCCAATACTTCAACCGACCGTTACTGGTTGCATAGCAATAACCGCCTGATTCGCCGCAGAGAATTTCAAATGGATTCACAATTTTTACCCTAGAGTCTTCAGCCGCCCACCGACCAAGTGCTTCAAGATAGACCTTGCGCTGATTCTTTTGTGAATTAGCAATAAATTTATGATCACGTGCATGCTCCTTACTGCAAAGCGGATTCAAGCGAGTCAATGCACCTCTTCCGCATATATCCGAAACGGTGTTATCGAAGCCCAAGAATTTAGGATTAGGGGCAACTACTATTAAATAGTTGCCTTGATTTAAAACATCTTTAAAGGCAATTTTAAACGCCCTTGCCTTGGCCATCTGCTCGGCTTCTGACGGGAAATGAAGGACCGGGTCAGCAATAGAAGCAATTATAAATATTACGGGACGACGCAGTTCTTCGAAAACCCACATGGGGATCTTGTTTACATCTTTGCACTTCGATTCAGCGACGAAGGCTGGATCCTGCGGGACCAAACAACCGTGATATGCATAGTTGAAGACGGACATACCCTTCTGTTTAGCAATCTCCTCTGCAATCGGAAATAGTTGGTGAGCATGACTATCGCCCAGTATCACAACAACTGGCAATTTCTTATTGGCACCTTCCTCTTCCCAAAAGCAATTCCGGATCGAAGAGCGAATTGACAACCGAGATACGCTATAAGCGGCAGTTTGGCAATCAACATTTTTTCTTCTAGTCACAGGTCCAATATAATTTATCTGACTCTGTCGACCCCTTTGAAATGTTCCAATATCTCCACGATCCAGAACTATTTTCTGAGAAATTATAGGATTTGACAAGGCAGCAACAGGTCCCGATGTCGCGATGAGTGAAGTTATTCCAATAGAAATTACTTTGAATGGGCTAACACACTTTCTATTTCGGAAAGGTTTTTCTATCCATTCGTAAGAGGCAATAGCACAGGCATAAATAAGAGCCAAAAAGGGCAAAGTACTCCACCAAGAGATGCCGATGGTCCAACGACTAATAGCAAGGACTGTCCAGTGCCACAAGTAAAGAGAATAAGAAATAAGGCCGACATAAACTACCTTCTCAAGCGTAAAAAACTTATAGGCGGCAGTTCCTTTTTTTAGGCAGCCAATCAGCACTGCTGAAAGGACAACAATGGAAATGGTTGCTGGAACAGCCGCTGCAACTGGTAAAAACATCACCCCAATCATCGCTAACACAACTAAGAGGGGGGGAACTCGCTCGATGCCTTGCTCAATCTTCGCCCGCTTGTGGAACCCAACAAAAAGCAGACATCCTGCTGCCATCTCCCAAAAGCGAGGCAACATTAAGAAGTAGGCTGCTGGCTGATTGACGTAATAGAGATAATTAAAACTTATGAGTGAAGCAACTGTAAGTACACCAACTAATAAAACTAGGTTTCTTGTACCTTTTGCAGTCTGCTTACCGAACCCAGAGAACCAGATTAGGAATGGAAACAGCAAGTAGAACTGTTCTTCCACGCCAAGCGACCAAGTGTGCGTAAAGGGATTTAGTTCGCTTGATTGGGCAAAGTAGTCAGTCGATTGCCGGAAGAGGTAGAGATTTGATAATCCAAATAGTGATGCGATCCCAGTTTTAAGCGCTTTTGCTGGATCTGAATTGAACAAACAGATCAAAACACTCGTTAGCAGAACGAAGACAACTAACGCAGGCACAAGTCGCTTAATCCTCCGCTGATAAAAGCCACTCAGAAATTCGCCAAAGCCTTTGCTCCCTCTCCCTGATAGCGAAGATGTAATCACATAACCTGAAATTACAAAAAAGATATCAACTCCAAGGTAGCCACTCGGAAGAAGATCCTTGTTGAAGTGATTGATGATGACAGCAATGACCGCGAATGCCCTCAGGCCATCAATTTCGGGCCGGTATCTGCTTTGCACAAGGTTAAGCCGATTGGAGGACTGTGGCAAATCTTCTATTGTTGCCATGCTATTAATTGGCTCCGAGATCCCAACGTGTGTCTAGCCCGTGCCGGTTCTACCGATCTGTTGCGGTGAAAGGGATCTTGCGTTTCTCCTCAAACTAGCGGCTGATCTGGTGATAGAGCTTGCGCTGGTTGGTCATGACGTTCAGCGCGACATAGGCGCCCTGCTTGAGACACCAGAGAAAAACACCTGAGTTGTATGCAGGGCATCCGCCTGGATCAGCTTTCCTTCCAGATCCATCGTGCTTAGCAGCTCCTTGAGCGCCGTCCGTTCGCTGGACTCATGGGTGTCGTAGCTCTTCTGAGCTAAAGCAACACCGAGGACACGGGCGTAGACGGGGGTGAGGGATAGCAGCCGGGCATTCGGATGGGTAAGCATGGGTGGTGAGGCAAGTGGGCCGACGGTGACACAATTCGGACTATGGCGACCTCAGAACCACTGGTCAGCTGAACGACGTGGTAGGACCACACAGTTAATGCACGTAATATCAATCAACTCTTCAACACATCTCGGCGCAGGAAAATGCCATCCATTTGCAAAGACTGGCCAGTTCGCGGATCTGTGAATCCCTTCTGTAAAGCCCAAAGCATGAAACCTTCTTGATCCAATCGATCAATAACGTCTCTCCATAACTTTTGCCCTTCATACAAAGGTATAAGAGAGAGCTCGCAGATCAAACCTTGAGCCCGCCCTAGAGTTTCAGCCGCTCCATCAAGCACTTGCCATTCATATCCTTGTGTATCAATTTTGATAAAAAGCTTTGAATTGCGATTAAAATATTGGCTTGCAATGCTATCTAGCATCTTGATGGACACTTTTTCGCTTGAAACATAGGCGGAGCCTAGAGCTGCTTCAGCATGTGATGGATGCATAGAAAGGACAGACGAGGAAACGGAATTACCCGCTATATTAATTTCTACTTCTCCATCATAGTTTCCAATTGCGCATCTCTCATGAAGCATCCAGCGCGGGTCGCGTTTAACAGACTCAGTCAGATACATTGTTGCCGATTTAAGAGGCTCGAAACTAATAATTTTACCCTGATAACCAGCATTGCGAATGTATTTAACAAATTGGCCTGTATTGGCTCCAATATCAAAAACCGTATCCGTTTCCACGAGCTTCAACGCAGAAACTATTTGGGCGCAAGCAGAGGAGGAGGGTATCATGCGGCAAACTTCAAATCCAAGCAAGTTGGCAATTTGCTTGACTATACTTTTCATTGGTTTAAAGATCATGACGGATCAATGAATGAGTTGAAAGTAAAAGAAGGCTACTTATGGGCACATAGAAAAGCCAAGAGCCCTACGCGTTAAGCTTTCGAGACACATTTTTAAGACTACTTTTGGATACTATTCAATAACCGCCGCCAGCAATTTCCCGAAGTAATATATAGATTATGCTTGATCTCGAAGCCGCAAACAAACACACAATTGAAGAACATGCAATTATATGCCTTCATTATTTAGGTATTAATCATAAATTTGCTACCTGGCAATCAGCGAGAGCACCACAACATTATGATCAGGCCAAAGACCCGACAAGCCATTAAACTTCCGGGTGTAACCAATACTCATCAATGCGCGCACAAGTCTTATTGGAAATTTAAAGCCTTGATGCAAATGACGAACGCGTAAATAATCTTCCAAAAACAATCCATCAACCATGGAGAAATACCGCAAACTAGGAAATACTACATGCTCGGGAAAAGACGCATACCACCAGTTTTGACGTGCGACACGGGCCATTAGGCACTCAGGGTCGCCCGTAACAATAACAATGCGACCGCCTGGCGCCAAGAGATCCTTACACTTAGTTAAAAAGATTGAGATATCATACAGATGCTCGACAAGATCAAATGCGGTTATAAGATCAAAACTAGAGTCTACCTCATCGAGAGCGCTAAACACTTTATGATCTTTAGCAGAACAAAAAGATCGTGCTTCGCGGGAGTATTCGACACCAGATGTTTTCAGACCAAAACTTCTGGCATCATCCAAAAATGATCCATCATTGCATCCTATATCTAATACATTCTGGGATTTAAGGAGCATATCTTCAAGGCATTTTCGTACAGTTGCTGTCTTTTTATTTAAAAAAGTTTTGCCAGTCTCAGCAGCATCACCAGACCAACGCGAAATAGCATTGCTTCCAGAGTAAAGCATTACTGAATCGGCTTCATTCACAGAATTCTGCTTGAATAATGATTTACAACTTAAACAGATCCAAATCTCAGGTCTTTGCGATTGAACTATTGCAGAGCTTGAATAAAGCTCAAGTTTTTTTAAAGATTGCTTGCCCAGCTCTCTTATAAATTGATTCCCGCAGGCAGGACATTGAGTATGCCAGAGATTATTTTCAATCAAGTTCATAGTCTGATTCATTGATTACTTCATATCAAGGTAAACATTACATACTTGGAAGCGATGCATGCCATGCTAACTATTGATATTGACACAAATGCATAAAAAGCGATTCGGTATTTTTTTTCTTGGCCTTTAAGCGCAACAATTGTCAATATACACGTTATAACATATGCAGTGTTGCAAGCCACTAAGCCTAGCAGCCCAAAACTATCCCCCATTCCAACCATTCCAAGCAGCACTAAAACAGTAGAAATCGAGACAACAATCGAAATAAACTTAAAGTCTTGCCTTGAAAGTAAATAATAGTAACCATAGCAATTAGTTGAGTATATACCGTAAATAAAGCACATAAGGGCTATGGATTGCTCGGCAAAAAAGATTTGATTTTGATCATGCAGGCTCGGGAAAAATATGCTTCTGATAATCGGTGATAACAGAATCAACGAAAGACCGAGACTTGGGCCTGCAATTAGGCTTATATTTGCATACTTTTCCAGACTCAGTGCTGCTTGTTTGTTGGAATCAACCTTTGGCACAATATGTATTATTGGTTGTACAAGTAGAGCCGAAAGGGAATTTATTTGTCCTGCCACTAGTGAGGCGATCGTATAAAATGCTAAATTTTTTGACCCAAGCGCACTGCCAACAATCAACTTGTCTACACTTGAAAAACAAAGTGAGCTTAAAGAGCTAGCAAATAATGATAATGACTTTTTCACCGTATCTATCAAGCTTGAAATGTTAGCGCAAGCTGCAATCCTAGCTTCCCTGCCGCGCACCTGAACAGCCCAAGATCTTATAACTATAAGAATAATCATTGCCCATCCGGCTGTTGCATATGATTGCAGAGCAAGATTTAGATTAAAAGACGATTGAGTCAAGGTCGTTGCAAGATTAACTCCTAAAATAGTCAAGACTTGACCTGAACTAATCAAAGCCAAATCCTTGTACCTATTTTGACTAACAAGTATTACCGATGCTACTCCTGCGAGCATTTTTCCTCCGGTGAGACCAAAAGCGCACCCGCTAATCGCATCTGCAACAACTAATTGATTCTCCTCATCGTGGATGAATGCTACTAGCCAGGGTGCCAACAAAAACAATAAGCCAGACACCAAACCAGCCGCAACAACAGCCAGAATGAGAATTGAGTTTATTTTTTGTTCGTAGTTTTCCCCTTTACTATCTTCTTTGCTTAGGCTTCCGGCATAAATGGTTAGGCCGAAATCAAGAGCGGCACTTGTAGTCGTTATGGCTGTAACGAAAGCCCACGATCCAAAATCAGACTGAGACCATGTTCTTGATAATATTGCTACAGAAAATACTCCTCCGCCAAGCCTAATAAATCCCGTGCCGAGGTTAAAAGCTGAGCTATTATTCATTTATAATCTAAGGCCCACCATGAGTGAAATAAGCAAGCAGAATAATTATTTAAAAAATAAATTTACCTTTAGACTTCATACGCTTTGGCGATGTCTTTTGCATGGATAGGGTTGAAAATTAAGCTTTTAAGTCGCGCTTGCTGTTGCATTATATCCTTAGGACTGGTCTGCAGTCTATAAATATAGCCTACGGCATTTGGCTGTAATATGCAACATGGATGATGATGGACTGTGTTCCGAATGGACTAGAAATTCTTTTTTACCTTTCAAAGTCAAGCACAATCTTATATCAATTTATTCTACCATTCTGGGTAACTGCCTAATATCTAAGTTGGGAGTAAGGCTCATCTAATAGCTCAGAACAAAATAAATCCGTTGAAAGGTAAAGCCCAAAGTCGATGTGGGTTTGCCTTTGCGGCTACATCGCCCGATCCGGTCAGCTCAGCTATAGCTTTACCAGCCGCTGGCTGAGATCCTCGCGGAACTGGGCCACGGTGCTGCGCAAACACTCCGCCAGCGCGATCCGCGCTCGCTAACCCAAGGCTGCCAACCTGTTCACATCTAGCTGTTTCTTCGGGGTGCCATCGGGTTTGCTGGCATCCCAGAGGATCTCGCCCTAAAAGCCCGTTGCAGCGGCCACAGCTTCGGCAAGCTCGCGGATCGTCAGATCCACACCGGTGCCTACATTGAGGAACTGCTGCTCTTCCGGCCCATACAGATTGGTGGGCAAGTGCTGCGTAGAAGGCTTCGCCTACAGGCTGATGGCATCAAAGCCGTGCTGCCGGTGCAGCGCCACACACAGCTTGATGCCGGTGATCTTGGCGATCGCATAACACTCATTGGTGGGCGCCAAGGGCTCGGTGAGCAGCGCTTCCGCGCGGATCGGCTGGTCGGCAAGCTTGGGGTAGATGCAGCTGCTGCCCAGAAACAGCAGGCGCCGCACCCCAGAGCGCCAGGCCATTTCGATCACATTGGTCTGGATCTTGATGTTATCGAGCAGAAAATCAGCTGGGTAGCTGTTGTTGGCCTGGATGCCGCCCACCTTGGCCGCCGCCAGCACCACCACCGTGGGCGTGTGCTCGGCAAACCAGCGCTGTACATCCGGGCCGTTTTCCAGATCCAGCTCGGCGCGGCTGGCTGTGAGCAGGTTGGAGTAGCCCACCCGTTGCAGCGCCCGGCAGATGGCGCTGCCCGCCATGCCGCGGTGGCCGGCCACGAAGATGCGGTCGGCGGGGGTGATCAGGCAATCCATCAGCTGATGCCTCCCGCTTGGTCCACAAGTGGACTAAGTTGGTTTCCGATGGATCCGCACCCCATGGCTGAGCGTGTTGTGAATGTGCATGAGGCCAAAACCCACTTTTCACGCCTAATCGATGCCGCCCACGCCGGCGAAACGATCCTTTTGGCCAAAGGAGGCAAGCCCTGGGCGCGCTTGGTGCCTCTCGAGCAGCCTCGCCCGCGCCGCCAGGCCGGAGTCCTGGCTGGCACCATCACCCTGCCAGCACCGGAGCTACTGCTGGAACCTCTGCCGGAGGAGGAGCTTGCTGCCTTGGAGCAGCCTCTCCTCTGACCTTGCCCGTGATGACGCAGCTGTTGCTCGACACCCATGCCCTCCTGTGGTGGCTGGCTGAGCCGGATCGTCTCTCCCCTGCCGCCCACGCCGCCATCAGCGATCCCGCCAATTCGGTCGTTGTGAGCGCCGCCTCCGGTTGGGAGATCGCCACGAAGGTGCGCCTGGGCAAGCTGCCAGCGGCCAGGGAATTGCTCGAAGATCTGCCCGGGTTGCTTGCAGCCCAAGGGTTTCAGCTGTTGCCGATCACCCTGCAACAGGGCCTGCATGCTGGCAGCTACCCAATGCCCCACCGCGACCCTTTTGATCGTCTGCTGGCCGCCCAGGCTGAGCTCGCCAAGCTCACCCTGGTGACCGTGGATCCAGAGCTTCAGGCGTTCCCCTGCAGGCTTCTCTGGTAGCGCCATCAGCCCTTCTCTCCAGCGGCAGCCAGGTCGGCAGGGCCCTGGAAGTCGAGCAGGGCGTCGGTCAATGATTCCAGCTGCTCAAGCGGCAGCGCCTGGATCTGGGCTGTGCTTAATAGACACCTCCCAGATGCTGGCGACCGACACCACGCAAGGGCTTGCGGCCATCAGTTCACGGGTTTCGGGGCCAAGCCGAGGATCGTTTAAGAGCCACCAAAGCATCACCTGAGTGTCGAGCAACAGGCGCATCAGTTGTTGAACAGCTCATATGCAAACAGCCCTGCAACGTGTTGATCCACAGCTTCACTGAAAGCGGCATCCACATGGGCTGGCGCGAGAGCTGGCTCTTGGCAGCAAGCATGTTTATCTGCAGGATCAACTGCCTAGGGATTAACAGGCTTAGTTAGAAAGACGGCCTCGGCGGCAACCAGTCGTCATGGCTGAGTCCAGAGGCAGCGGCCCACCCTCTGCACGTGCTCTTCCAGCTCGGCGGGAAGCTCGTGGCGCAGCACCAGATCCACCTGCCAGGGAAGGCAGAGATCATCCACGTCGTTCATCAGGCGCAGTCGATCGCGGTGGTTCAGCTGCGGGGCCTCCAGGCAGAGATCAAGATCAGAGCCTGGCTGCTCACGCCCCATCGCCCGCGAGCCGAACAGCCAGATGCCCTGCACTTGCGGCTGTGCTGTGAGCACAGCCAGGAGCCGCTCTTGCGCCTGTGCCGGGATGTTCATGGCGCTTCCTCCTGAACCCGTTGCTCCAGCCTGCTGCGCAACTGCTGAAAACAGGGCAGATAGCAATCGATGATCTGAGCCCCAATGGCATCCGCCGTGGCGCGGTTGTAGGTATGGCTGGTGAGATTGCGGTCTTGAAGCATCAGCATCCAGGCTTCGCCGTGCTCGATCAGGCCCAGACGGAAGGCTTCGCGCAGGGTGTCCCGCGATCCCAGCAGAGAGGTATCGCCCTGGCTGCGCAGCAGATCACGCAGCGTGTTCCAGGCGAGCTCGTAGGTGTATTCAAAGGCCTTGATCAGCCCCTGCTGCTCGCGTTCATTCAACGCCGGAGGCTCTAGGAAATCTTCCAGGCGATCCAGAGCCTTGCAGTAATTGCTGAAGCGCTGCTGCCAGCGGATGTCCTCCGCCATCAGCCCACGCCAGCTGCGTTGGTGGGTGGGTTTTCCATGGAGCCCACCACCGCGAAGCCCTTACGGCGCAAAAGGGCCTCCTTGGCAGCCTCTTCTTTATCGGTGGCAACCATCTCTGCCACCAGTTCCTCCAGGGTGGTGGTGGGCGTCCAACCCAGTTTCTCGTGGGCCTTGCTGGGATCGCCGAGCAGAGTTTCCACTTCGGCCGGGCGGAAATAGCGCGGGTCGATCCGCACCACTACTGCTCCTGTGTCGGCTCGGCGGCCGATTTCCTGCAGGCCTTCTCCCTGCCACTCCATCGCGCCCCAGCCCAGCTCACCGGCCGCCAGCTCAATGAAGCGGCGAACCGATTCCTGACGGCCCGTGGCAATCACGAAGTCTTCCGGTGTGCCGGGCTGCTGCAGCATCCGCCACTGCATCTCCACATAGTCGCGAGCGTGGCCCCAGTCGCGCAGGGAATCGAGGTTGCCCATGTAGAGGCACTCCTCCAACCCCTCATTGATGCGGGCCAGGCCGCGGGTGATCTTGCGGGTCACAAACGTTTCCCCCCGCCGCGGAGATTCGTGGTTGAACAAGATGCCGTTGCAGGCATACATGCCGTAGGCCTCGCGGTAGTTAACCGTGATCCAGTAGGCGTAGAGCTTGGCCACGCCATAGGGGCTGCGGGGGTAGAAGGGCGTGGTTTCCTTCTGAGGGATCTCCTGCACCAGGCCGTAGAGCTCGCTGGTGCTGGCCTGATAGATGCGAGTTTTGGCGCTGAGGCCCAGCATGCGAACGGCCTCCAGGATTCGCAGGGTGCCAAGGGCATCGCTGTTAGCGGTGTACTCCGGCGCCTCGAAGCTCACCGCCACATGGCTCTGCGCGCCCAGGTTGTAGATCTCATCCGGCTGCACCTGCTGGATGATCCGGATCAGGTTGGTGCTGTCCGTCAGATCGCCGTAGTGCAGCACCAAGCGCGGATCGCTCTCGTGGGGATCCTGGTAGAGATGATCGATGCGGCTGGTGTTGAAGCTGCTGGCCCGGCGCTTGATGCCATGCACCGTGTAGCCCTTCTCCAGGAGGAGCTCCGCCAGGTAGCTGCCGTCTTGGCCGGTGATGCCGGTGATCAAGGCAACGCGGCCAGTGCAAGTGACGAGCGTGGGGCTGAGGGTCATCGGCTGGGGGTAGGGGCTTGAGGGAGAAACGGTGGTGGCGTGCCGACGCTGTGTCGCTCTGAAACACACCCTTAGAGAATCTGTACAGACCGTACGGAAGCCTGGACAGTGCTTGGGGGGTTCATGCTCGTGCTCATCGCAGCGCCAACCTCATCAAGCGCCAGCCATAGACATACCTATGGCGTATGAACGCAGAAGGGAAAGGAGTAGAACTCAACCTTCTCGCCTCAACTTGCCAAAGATCGCACAGCAACAGAGCCAGATCTCGTCATGTAAAAAATTTTTAATTCGCAGGTTAAGAGCTAGTCTCACCCCCCCCTCGCTCCCAGTCATCACAGCGGCACTGCTGCCGCAAATCCGACCGCCCCGGTAGATAAGGTCGAAGTTAGATGTGTCATTCCATCCCGGTGCAACCGTTGCAACGACGAGTTTGGTGGGTGGGCACAGCCGTGGCATTGGCTGTTCTGGGCCTGCAACCCTGCCTGGCCAACACCCCAGCCCCTACGGCCGCCAGCCGCAGCCGCGTCGTATACGACAGCTACATACTCGGCCCGGGCGACACCCTGCAGATCGAGCTCCTCGACATCCCCGAGCTCAGCGGCACCGTGTCGATCGGCCCAGATGGCACCCTCTATCTACCCCGCCTGCGCGCCCTCTACGTGGAAGGGCTCACGGTGGAGGAGCTGCGCTACTTCCTTACCGAGCAATTCAAGCGCTACGTGCGCCAGCCCGAGATCTACATCCGCCCGGTGGGCTTCCGCCCGATCCGCATCTACGTGGGCGGCGAGGTGAAGCGGCCTGGTTATTACACCCTCAGTGGCACCCAGGAGCTGGGCAGCGTGTCCAGCTCAGCAGATACGGCGATCCGTGCCAGCGGCGGCGATCAGCTCAACAGCAGGCCCGACAGCACTGCCTCTCCAGGTTCGGGCGCCAGTAGCTCTGGCGGCGGCGGAATCACTACCTTCGGGGCCCTGTTCCCCACCGTGTTCGACGCGATCCGCACCGCCCAGGGGATAACCCCCTACTCCAACCTGGCCGAGGTGCAGGTGACCCGGCGCCAGCCCGTGAGTGCCGGCGGCGGCAAGATCCGCACCCAGCTCAATTTCCTCAGCTTGATCACCGAGGGCGATGAATCCCAGAACATCCGCCTCTTCGACGGCGACGTGGTGAGCGTGGCCAAAAGCCCTGTGGTGCTGCGCGAGCAGCTGCTTAAGGCTGGGCAAACCAACCTCAGCCCCCAGTTCATCCAGGTGTACGTGAGTGGCCGGGTCAAGACCCCCGGTGGCATCACCCTGCCCCAGGCCTCAGCCCTCAACCAGGCCCTAAACCTCGCTGGCGGCCCCTCCCTGCTGCGCGGCAAGGTGGAATTCATCCGCTTCACCCGAGAAGGTGAACTGGATCGTCGCCTGTTTACTTACAACCCCAACGCGGCCAGCGACTCGGCGGCCAATCCGATCCTGATGGCCGGCGACATCATCCGCGTGCAGGATTCGGCCCTCTCCGCCAGCATCAACGTGATGAACGAGCTCACCGGCCCCTTCGTGGGGGTGTACTCGGTGTACAGCCTCTTCCGCTGATGAGCCCCTCCCTGCCCCAGCCGGCTCCAGCCGACGACGAGATCGACCTTGGCCAGCTCGCGGCCTCCCTGCGGCGCCGCTGGCGCCTGATCGCCCAGGTGGCCGGCGGCACCCTGCTGCTCTCCGCCGCAGTCACCCTGCTGCAGAAGCCCCTGTGGGAAGGGGAATTCCAGATCGTGCTGGCCGATCCCGAGAAGAAACAGGGCGGAGGAGCGGCCCAGAATCCGGCCCTGGCCTCCCTGATCGGCACCGGAGCTGGCGGCAAGGACAGCCTCGAAACTGAGGTGAAGATCCTCGAGAGCCCCTCGGTGCTCAAGCCGGTGTTCGACTTCGTCAAAACCAGCAAGCAGCGGGCCGGTGAAAACGTAGATCGGCTGCGCTACGCCGACTGGCTCAAGGACGACCTCAAGATCAAGCTCGAGAAGGGCACCTCCGTGCTCAACCTCTCCTACCGCGACACCAACAAGCCCCTGGTGCTACCGGTGATCGATCGCATCTCCAAGGCCTACCAGGATTACTCCGGGCGCGACCGCGAGCGCGGCCTGGTGCGTGGCGTGGCCTACCTCGACCAGCAGATCGAGCTATACCGCCTCCGGGCCGTGGCCTCCCTGCGCGCTGCCCAGCGATTCGCCATCGAACAGGACCTCACCGCCCTCAAGGGTGGAGGCAAAGGGGACGATGAGGTGGTTAATTCCCTCAACATCGAAGCCATTCGGGTGCAGGCCGCCAATGAGATCCGCAATATCAATGAACAACTCAAACAACTGAGATCCCTTGGCAGCGACCCAAACACCGTCATGTTTCAGGGCCTGCTGATTCCCGAGCTCGCCGCCCAAGGGCTTCCCCAGCGCCTCAACGCGATCGATAACCAGCTGGCTTTCCTGCGCTCGAAATTCACTGAAAGGGAGGATTCGATCCGGACACTCAAACAGGAGCGGACCCTGCTGATCGGCCTACTTAAAATCAAAGCTTTTGGCTTCCTAGAGGCCAAGCGCAGTGCCGCCCAAGCTCGCCTCGCCGCCGCCGATCGCCCGAAGGGCGTGCTGATTCGCTACCGCGAACTGCTCCGCGTCGCAGCCCGCGATGAGGCCACCCTCAACAAGCTGGAAGACGAGCGCCGGGTGCTGGCCCTCGAGCAGGCCCGCAAACCCGACCCCTGGCAGCTGATCTCCACCCCCACCCTGCTCGACAAGCCCGTCTCCCCCAGCAAGGGCCGCAACCTGGCCCTAGGGCTCCTGGCCGGCCTGGTGCTCGGCTCCGGCGCCGCCCTGGTGGCCGAGCGCCGCAGCGGCCGGGTGTTCGCCACCGACGAGCTCCAGGCTGCCCTGCCCGGCCCCCTGCTGGCCCTCCTCGATCCCGCCGCGCCTGAAAGTTGGGCCGCCACCATGGCCCTGCTGGCCTCAGGCCCCCTGGCCGGGTCGTCCACCGTGGCCCTGATCCCTGTAGCCGGCCAAGGCGAACCTGAGCTGGCTGAGGCGTTGCAGCTGGCGCTCCAGCAGGCCGCCCCCGGTGCCCAGGTGCTCTGCACCAGTGATCTGGTGGCGGCCGGCACTTGCCAGGCCCAGCTGCTGGTAGCCCGCCCGGGCGCCATCACCCGTCAGCAGCTCGACGCCCTACGCCAGCAGCTCCAACTCCAGGGCCGGCCCTCCCTGGGCTGGCTACTGCTCCAGAGCACGGATGCCTAGGCCTCTGGCCAAGCTGCTGCCCGTCGCCGCGGCCCTGCTCAGCCTGGGCCCCAGCAGCTTGGGGGAGCACGGCTGGGCCCAGCCCCAGTGGCAGCCGCTGGCACCCGTCCCCGGCAGCACCACCGCCAGCCCCCAGGGCTGGAACCCCGTGCCGCCCGCCACCGATCCGGCCCTGCCTGGAAGTAGCTGGCAACCGTTGCCCCCCGCCGATCCCGGCAGCAGCGCATCGCCCCAATGGGCTCCTGTGCCTGAAGGTGATCCCTCCCTGGCGCCGCCACCCGAGGCCAGCGCCTCAGCCAGTGCCCCAGCTAGCGCCGCGGAAGCCGAGGCCGTGTTCGCCGGCCTGCTGCCCAACCGGGCCGACTACCTGCCCATGCTGCGCCTGGGCCCCCTGCCCACCGCCTGGTTGCTAGATGAAAGCCTGGCCCAGCTCAGCTTCCAGCAGGTGAGCCCCGCCGATGGCGGTGCCGCAGGCGGCAGCGGCAACCAGAACTACGGCTTCCGCGCCGATGTGGGCCTCTCCAGAGCGCTGCTGCTGTCGCTCACTTACACCTACGCCGACGACCCACTCTTCGCCCTCATTCCCAGCCGGCCCAGCCAGCCGGCCAACTTCTGGAGTGCCGCCGGCGCCAGCCTGCGCGGCCGCCTCGCCGGGGGCCCCAACTGGCAGCTCGCCGCCGAAGGAGCCCTCGAGCTCTTCACCGTGGGCAGCGGCTGCGGCGGCTCCGTGAGCTGCGATGGGCCCGGCACTCCCAACATCTTCAACGACTCCGGCCAGCTGGTGTTTACCCGCAACTGGGTGGGGGCCCTCTCCCTGCCCCTCACCTGGCAGGCCAGCCGCCAGCTGCAGCTCTCGCTGGTGCCGGCGGTGAGCTTCCTGCCCGACTCCCAGGGCGCCGACCAGGGCGGGGCCGGGGAGTTCTACGGCACCACCATCAGCCTGGGCCTCGGCGCCAGCTACCGCCTCGGCAACCAGGTGCAGCTTTTCACCTCGGCGCTGCTGCCCCTCGGCCCGGGCAATAACGCCTTCGATGGCGATCTGGTGTACTCCCGCGTGCCGATCCTCACCGCCGGCGCCAACATTGCGGTGAACCCCCGCATCGGCCTGGAAGCCAGCATCACCAACGGCTTTGGCCTCAGCCCGGCCACCGCCATCCTGGCCCTGCCCAGCGCGCCCACCGAGCCCATGCTCAATGGGCGCTTCACCTGGAATCCCGGCGCCATGGATTCCCCCAGCCCCCGCTATACCCGCCGCCAGGCCTCCCTGGCCCTCGGCGGCCTCAGCGTCAACACCGCCCTCACCCCCGCCGATGGCACAACCCAGCTGTGGTTGAACGGCGACAGCCGCGGCAACCTCTTCGGCGGCGCCGGCTACTCAGTGTCCAACGACTTCCAGTTCCAGATTGCCGGCGGCCTGTTCAACGGCATAGAGCCCCGCAACAGCTACGTGAACACCTTTGCCGGCAACGGCGACCTCAACCTGCGCTTCGGTGGCAAGGCCATGGTGTTTCGGCCCAGCAAGGGCCTGCCGATCTGGGCAGCCGGCCGCATCTCCGTTGGCCGCAACGAAGACGAGAGCAGCAAGCAGGGCTACCTCTTCTTTGAAAGCATGAACACCTGGGAGGCCTCCCCAACGCTGGCCTTCCACCTCAACCCCAAGCTCGCCTTGAACGGCGACGGCACCAGTTGGGGCGTGGGCCTGGCCGCCAACCTGCAGCTGGGTCGCCGCTTTCAACTAATCCCAGAAATCAACCTGGTAGCAACCGATCTCGGCGGCGACAACGGCTCCAACGGCAGCCTGGCGCTGCGCTGGCTGGCCTCGGCGTCCACCACCCTCGACGTCTACGTGTCCAATGCCGCCGGCCTCTACGACCTCGGCCAGCTGCTCGGCAACGAGCAGCTGCGCGTGGGCGCCCGCCTGGCCTTCAGCTTCTAGCTCTCAAGCGCACCCGGATGCCATTGCGGGAGCGCAGGGTGAGCCGCGCCACCAGCTCCGGCTCGTGCTCAGGATCGGGCAGCACCTCAAAGCGGCGCACCAGCTCGGCCAGCACCAGCAGGGCTTCCTGCTGGGCAAACGCCGCTCCCGGGCACTTGCGCGGCCCCAGGCCGTAGGGCAAAAAGGCATCGCGGGCCCAGCGCCGATCGTCTGCAGTGGCATCACTCAGGAAGCGCTCAGGCCTAAAGGCATTGGGCTCGCTCCAGTGCTGCTCGTGGCGCTGGATTACCCAGGGGGAGATCGTCACCAAGGCCCGCATCGGGCAGCGGCTGCCCGCCAGCTCGGTGTTGGCCTGGGACTCGCGGATGAAAAAACTTAGCGGCGGATATAAACGCAGGGTTTCATTGAAAATGGCGGCTCCATAGGAGAGCTGGCGCAGATCCTCGAAGCCCAACGGTTGATCCGGCGCGCCGGCCCGGGAGCCCAAAACCTGCAGCACCTCAGCGCGCAGGCGCTGCTGCACCTCGGGGAAACAGCCCAGCAGATACACCGCCATGCCCAGGGCACTGGCGGAGGTTTCGTGGCCCGCCAAAAACAGGACACACACCTGATCCACCAACTCCTCGCGGCTGAAGCAGGCACCTGTTTCGGGATCACGGGCTTCGATCAGAGCCGCCAGCAGGTCGTCACCAGGGGCGCTGGCATCAGCCAAGCGGGCATCGATCGCAGCGGAGATCCAGGCGCGGATCGGGGTGGCATGGGTGGCCAGGTAGCCCTGCAAGGGCCGACGCGGCAGCCTCAGGAAACGCAGCATCAGCGCTTGACCAGCGCGCTTCTGGTAGCGAGTGAAGGCCGCAAAAATCGCCTCCGCTTCCGCCCCCTCAAGCGGTCGCGACAAAATAGTTCGCACGATCACATCAGCAGTCACCAAGGTCATCTCGGCGTCGGCGTCAATCGAGCGGCCAGCCACCAGATCACCAGCCACCTGGGCCTCCAGCCGAGCCAAACTTGCCCGACAAGCTGCTGCCATCTGAGGCAAGACCCGCTGCAGCTGGGCCATTTGCAAGGCCTGGTCCAGGAGCCGGCGCTGCTGGGCCCACTCGGCGCCGTTCACCGCAAAGATTCCCCGACCGATCAGGGGCTCCAGGATCCAGAGCATGTAGGGATGCTTGGGGAAAGCCTCCACCTCGCTCACCAGCACCTGGCGCACTGCCGCCGGCTCATTCACCAGCAACAGGTTCAGACCCATGAATCGCAACGCGCCAACCGGAATGCGGAAGCCCCATTCATCGAGCAGGCCAAACCAGGAATAAAGGCCCCGGCGGATGCGGCGCAGAAAATTCGGCGTGTAGGGCTGGGGCGGCGGATAGACGGGCTCTTGGGTCATGTTGCCAGCAGCAGCTCGATCAGATCAAAGCCACCGCTGCGCCCTGGCTCCGCGGTGCGCAGGTATTCGAAGTGCAAATCAAATTGGTGGCTGAGCAGATCAACCAATCTGCTGAGGCCCTGGCGCTGGGCCAGGGGGATCAGCCGCAGCTCCGGGTAGGCCTCGGGGCCCTGAAGGGGCACGCCGCAGCTGAGGTAAGGGTCAACCGCCGCAAAACACAGGTAGTCGTCGCGGGAGGTGATATCCAGCCAGGGCAGCCGCGGTTCCTCTGCCAGCAGGGCCAGATCGTCATGAAAGGCGCGGGCCTTGCCATGCACAGCCAGGTTGGCCAGGTTCTGGCCCAGGCTGAGCAACTGCAACCGCCCAGCCAGCTGCCGGTCCACACCCTGGCGGCGCAGTTCTGCAGCCAGCATCGCCATCACGAAGGAGCCGCTGCTGTGGCCTACCAACAGCACCTCAACAGCAGGATCACTGGCCTCCAGCTCGCCGATTCGCTGAGCCAGCTCCGCTACTCGGCGCCGCAGATCGCCGTCACGCGCCTGACCCAGCCGGTGGGTGAAGCGAATTGAGCGAAACAACCACACCACGCCGAGGTGGTTGGCCAAGCGCCAGGCAAACGCGCAGCCGAAAAGCACTACAACCAGCTGCAGCACCAACAGCAAGCCGGCCGGCAGCAGCTGCAAATAGCTCAATATTCCCAAAAAACTGCAGGCAATAAGCAGTACAAGCAGCGTTGTACCCACGTAGAGGACTGGATAGAGGCCACACAAGGCCACCTGCTCAGACAAGCGGCGCATTTTTAAATATCCACCAGCAAAGACGTACCAGCAATAGATGCTGATGCCATCGCGCAAAAGCACCAGTGGATTCTTGGGCCAATGGGCCCGGGCGATGTCGTCCCAGTGCAGGAAACAGAAATCCAGCCGTAAGGCCAAATCTTCCTGCACCTGCCAACGGCTGATCAGGTGGTCCTGCTTTTGACCACGACGGTGGCTTGTCTTCAAGCAACGGCCGCTCAACTGCTTGAGCTGACGCACCTGCTCGCCAAACATGCGGTAGTAAAAACTGGCCCCGCGGGGATCGAAGCCACTTAAAAAGTAGACGCGCCGACGGGGGCCATCCTGGTCAAGAATGTCGGAATCGCTCCTAGTGCCGTGCTCGCAACTTTTCTGCCGCAACGACTCTGTCTCCCGTTCGCACTGGCATTAGTAGCATCTCAGCAGGCAATGCCGATACTTGCCTCACCCGCTGCTCGAGTCAACCTGAAGGGAAGCCAGGGAAATTACACCGCATCCGTCATGGTGCCGGTGTCAGCCCAGCAAGCCTGGAGCGTGCTCTCCAACTACGAATCCATGCCAGGGCTGATGCCCGACATCCAGCAGACCAAGGTACTGAGCCGCTCGGGACGCCATATTGAACTCTCGCAAACTTACAAAGCCCCTTACACCTTTGGACTGAGCATTAAGGCAAACCTCCAGGTGCAAGAGACTCCTCCCACCAAGATGAGTTACTCCTTGATCCGCGGCGAGCGCATCAAGCAATTAAGCGGTAACTGGACGATTACGCCGGTCAAAGGCGGCGTGCTGCTGAAGCACCAGCTGCAGGTGGTGCCCCAAATCCCCAGCTTCCTGCTGGGCACCTACTACGACCTCACCGAAACCAACCTGCGCCAATCGATGCAAATCCTGGCCAAAGCGATGATTAATAGCGTCAGCCGCGCACCCTCCTAACCCCGCGCCCCCGCACCTCGTAGTGCACTCCGCGCCACTCCACCCTCCTAGCCAGGGAGGCCCGCAGGGTGGCCAGGCCGTATACCCACTGGGCCAGGGGCAGCCAGCGCAACAACTGCCAGGCGTGGGCGAGATCTTGCGGGGGAAGCTCTCTCCCTAGAGGGCGCAGCGACCGGCAGGCCACCGACTCGATCAACAGCAGCAGGGCCACACAGCCCAGCTCGTAGGCCAGCAGGGCAGCCAACAATCTGGCTGCCGCAGACCAAAGACCCAAACAAAGCGCCACCAGCAGCGCCGCCAGCACAGCTAGCAGCAGCAGCCAGCTACCCAAGCCATGCAGGGCCACCAGGGGCCAGGCCGGGTGATGCAGGCGGGCCGTTAACAGCTGGCGGCTGATCCAGCGGCGCAACGGCCGCAGGGCGATGCCGTCGTCGCGGTCGAGGGCGAGCAGCTCCGGCCGAAACTGGTAGCGCCAACCGCTGCGGGCCAAGGGTGCTGCCAGGGCGGTGTCCTCGCAGAGGCTGGTAGCCAGCAGCTCCCGCCAACCACTGGGCTCGATTAATTCGCGTCGCACCGCCAGCGATCCCCCCCAGGGGATGCCCAGCAGGGTCATCAGCACTAAGGCGCCGCCGTTCCAGATCGCCCGCACCAGCCCGGGGCCACTGCCCTGCTCCGGGGCATACCAACGGTTGCCCGACACCGCCCCGACGCCATCCTGGCCGCAGCCCGCCGCCAGGGCCGCCAGCCAACCGGGCGCCACCACCGCATCCGCATCCACCAGGGCCACCAGCTCGGTGGCTGCATCCAGCTCGCCGAAGGCCTGGCGCAGCGAGGCGCTTTTGAGCGAGCCCTGGGCCGGCCGGGCCGCCAGGGGGGTGAGCCGGGCCGCCTGCCAGCCAGCCTGGCCCGCCGCCTCCAGCCGGGCGATCGTTTGCTGGGCCAGGAGCCAGGCCGGATCCTGGCGGGAATCGACCACCACCAACAGGCTCCAGGGGCCCGGGTAGGCCTGGCCCGCCAGGGCCATGAGGGCATCAGCCAGGCTGGGGTCGGCTCCCCGCAGGCACAACACCACCTCGGCCGCCGGCGCTGGCTGGGCCAGGCCGGGGAGCCGCCGCCGCCGCACCACCACCGCGAAGGCGAGCGTGAGCAGCAGCTGCAAGCCGAGGGTGGCCAGCAGGGCGCCGGCTAGAAGCGCTGCGATCACAGGCAATTGATCACTGGAAACCGATCACTGAGAACTGATCACAGAGAAATAATCACAGAGCTGCGGCTCCGGTGATCAGGCTGCGGGCATAGGGGCCGATCAGTTCCTCGAAGCCCGGGCAGCGCACGCCATGGGCCGCCAGGGACGCCACGGTGGCCAGGCAGCTGGGCCGCGCCCGCACCCCGGCCTGATTGAGCTCGGGGTAGGTGAGCTGCTCGTCGCCCCAGCGCCGCACGAAGAAGGCGCGAATGCCGTGCAGGGGGTTGGCCCGATCAGCATCGATCGCCTCCAGCCAGCGCTCCATCGACACCAGCTCCAGCGGTGCCCCCCGCTCGATCAGGTTGCCAAGCAGATCGGCCAGCAGCATCGGCTGGGGGTGTTGCAAGTGCACGTTGCGGCCCACCGCTTCCGGCGTCCAGGCCAGAGCCGTAACCGCATCGGCCACGTAGTCCACCGGCACCAGATCCAGCTCCCAGGGCAGATCGGGCGCCATACCCAGAGCTAGGCAACCCCGCAGCAGCCGGTGCAGCAGGTCGTCCTGGTGCCAAGCGCCTGTCTGGGAATGGCCACCAATTAGCGGCGGGCGATACACCGTGACCGGCAAGCCGGCAGCCCCAGCGGCCAGCACCAGCCGCTCACTCACCCATTTGGTTTGGGAGTAGCCCACATGGATGCCGCGCCACCCCGACACGTCGTCGCTTTCCAGCACCGCCCGGTTGCGGTAAGTGGCCGCCTCAAAGACCGCCACGCTGGAGATCAGCTGCACGGGCAGGGCCCCGACGGCGGCCGGATGCACCGCCAGGTCGAGCACCGTCTTGGTGCCGCCCACATTGGCCGCCTCCAGTTGGCTGTAGGGGGCCATCTGGCTGAGCTGGGCACCGTTGTGCAGGATGCCCCCTAGGCCTTGAGCAAGCTCAGCAAAGCCCTGCTCCGAGAGACCGAAGCGGGGCTGGGCCAGATCGCCGGGCACTGCTACCAGACGTTCGCTCCAGCTGTCCTGCCAGAGACCGTAGTGATCGAGGTTGGCGCGAATCCGCGTCAGCCCCTGGGAGGGATCGCTGGCCCGCACCAGGCACCGCACCTGCACTTGATCCCAGCGCTGCAGCTGGCCCGCCAGCAGGTAAGCCCCCAGGAAGCCGGAAGCGCCCGTAACCAAAATCGCCTCCCCTGGGCCTGCTGCTGCGGAGGAGGTAGTGGTGGAGACCGCTGGCAAGCTCCAGTGAGATGCCAACTGGGCTTCCCTGCCCAAATCCAACACCCGCTCTGCCCCAGCCTGGGGATCTACCAGAGCCTCTAGCAATACCGCCGCCAGGGCTTCGATCGTGGGATCGCCAGCGAGGGATTCAAGCTCCAACTTCACCCCCAGGTCCCGCTGGATCCCCGCCGCCAGCTCCACCGCCATGAGCGAATCAAGGCCGATGTGGAACAGGGAATCACCGGAATCAAGACTGCGCCCATCCTCCAGCCCCATCACAATCGCCAAGCGCTGTTGCAGCAGCGCAACCACCAGCGCCGAGCGCTGGTCAGAGTCGGCCTCGGCGAGCTGGCGGCGCAGGATCTCACCCTCGCCCCCTTGATCGCCGCGGCCGTCAACATCAAGCAGCGGTTGCAGCATGGCCGCCTGACGGTTACCAAGCTGGGCTGCCAGCTTGGGCCAGTCATTGTTGAGCACGGCTACGCAACCAGACCTGCCCCTCTCCAACAGCAATCCCAGGGCCCCAAATGCCTGAGGAGGTGGAAGCAGGCCAACCCCCAGGGAGGCAAAGCGGCGCTCAAGCCCCTCGGCCATGCCGGCCCCGCCCCAAGGCCCCCACTGCACCGAGAGCAGAGGCCAATCGTTTGCAGTGGCCGCCAAGCCATCGAGGGCGCCATTGGCCGTGGCATAGGTGGTTTGCCCGGGGGATCCGAGCAGAGCGGCCATCGATGAAAAGGCCACTCCAAACTCCGGCTGGCAGTGGGCCAGCCGGCAGGCCAACTCCAGCTTCTGCCAGCCAGCCAATTTGGGCGCAATCACCGCCGACTGGCGGGCGGGGGTCTGCCCGTCCAGAAGACCGTCATCCAAATGACCGGCGGCGTGGAATAAGCCAGCCAAAGGTTGGCCCCGCAGAGCCTCGGCTAACCGCTCTACCGGATCGGCAGCCAGATCGAAGGCGACCACTTCGCAGCCAACCCCTTGGGCCTGCAAGCGCTCCACCAGGGTGGGGTCAGGTCTGCGTCCCAAGAGCAGAAGGGAACGAGCACCTTGCTCAGCCAACCAGAAACAGAGCTGCTGGCCGATTGCACCGAAAGCCCCCGTCACCATATAACTAGCCTCAGGTCGGATCGCCCAGGCAGCCGGCCGCTCTGGCTGGGTGATCACGACCTTGCCCACATGCCGGGCCTGGGCCATCAGCCGAAACGCCTCCACGCCGCGCTCGATCGGAAACGCCTGCAACGCGATCGGCGCGTAACGGCCGGCCTCAAGATCGGCCAGCAGCTCCAGCAATAAGCCGCGCACAAGGCCGGGGTCGGCGGCGGCCACCTCCAGCAGATCGAAGGGCAGGTAACTGCTGTCGGGCCGGCGGCGGCGGGCCTCCTCCCGACTCCAAATCTCAATTTTGCCAAGCTCCACAAAACGGCCGCCGTCAGCCAGGGCAGCAAAACTTGCCTCCACCCAGTCGCCCTTGAGGCTGTTGAGCACCACATCCACTCCCCGACCGCCGGTGACGGCCAGCACCTGCTCGGCAAAGTCGAGGCTGCGGGAATCAAACACAGCCTCCACCCCCTGCTGCAGCAGACCCGCCTGCTTAGCCGCACTGGCGGTAGCGAACACTCGCGCACCGCAGCGTCGGGCCACCTGCAGGGCCGCCTGACCAACCCCCCCCGCGGCCGCATGGATCAGCACAGTGTCGCCAGGGAGCAGCTGGGCCAGGGTCTGGAGGCCGTAAATAGCTGTGAGGAAAGCCGTGCTGACGCTGGCCCCCAGGGCCGGATCTAGCGCCGGTGGCAGTGGCACACAAAGGGCGGCGCGGCAGACAACGTGGCTAGCCAGGCTGCCCACCGCCAAGGCGGCCAGCAGCCGCTCACCCACCAGCCCCGGATCCACACCAGGACCAACGGCCACCACCCGACCCACACATTCGCCGCCATAGGGCATGCGGGCATCAGCATCCATGCCAAGTTCACGGCTGTAGCCCGCCAGCAGTCCCAGAGCGTTCAACACATCGCGGAAATTGAGGCCCGTTGCCTCCACCGCCAGTTCCAGTTCCCCGGGGCCCGGCGACCGCCTCTCCAGGGGCACTGCCCGCAACGTCTCCAGGCTGCCCAACGAACCGCTTTCCAAGCGGAAGGGCGCATCGGCCAGGGGCTTAAGACGCTGCACCCAGGCCCTGCCATCACGCCAGGCCAGCAAAGGTTCGCGCTCACCTAGCGCAAACAGGGCTGACCAATCGGCAGCAGCTGGCGGGCTGCCTTCTTGAATAAGAAGCACTGTCCAACCCAGGGCGAGCTGTTCAAGCGCAGCCGAACGCCCAAACGCTGCCAAGCCGGCAGCGAGAGGCCCCTCTCCCTGCAGCACAAGCCAAACAGGCCGGGGCGGGACGGCTGCCAGCTGCTGGGCCCAAAGCAGCATTTGGGCTGCCAACGCCTCCAACTCACAGGCAGGCTTAGTGAGATCGGGCCAAAGCAAAAGCGGCCCTACTCCTGGGGGGATCACCTCACCTTCAGCAAGTCTCAGCGGTGCGGGGCCTGACAGCGGCTGTGAATTGAAGTTCGTTGACTCCTGCCAGTTTGTTTCCAGCAACCAGTTCTGCGCGCCTGGCTGGGGGTTAGCCGCCGGCAGGGGAAACAACCACTCCATCGCCTGCCTAGGCAGGCGGCGCAGCCGGAAGCCCCGAATCCAGCCCAAGGGAACGCCGCCCTCATGGAGCACGAGGTCAGCGAGAACGAAAGCCGGCTCCTGACTCGGCTGAAGCCGCACCTGACATTGCAAACGATCAGGTAGGGGCAAGGCCGCCAGCCAAAGCTGCTCCAGCCCCACGGGTAGAAGCAGCTGGCCTTCCCGGGCCGCTGGATCCAGGAGCACAGCCACAGCCTGGAAACAACTGTCGAGTAGCCCCCGGTCCTGGCCCCTCTCCGGTCGCTCCAGCTCAGCCCAGGCTTGCCCTTCCGCCAGCTTGAGTTGCCGCAGGCCGCGATAAGTAGGGCCGTACTCCAGACCCACCTGCGCCAAGGCTTCGTAGAAGCTATCAAGCTCCACCTGTTGCACCGTGTCCGGCGCCGGCGACAGGGCAAATGGCGGCTCTACCGGCAAGTCCCCAGCTAGGGAGACCTCGCCATGACGCTGCCAGGGGGAAAGCTCGGCAGCATCGTGCCGGCTGTAGAAAGTCAGTCCATCGATGCACCAATGGCCCTGGAGCCAGGCAGCTGCACCTGGAGCCGCCAACTTCAGCGGCTGATCCAGTTTCATCGAACCCAGCCTCAGGGGCTGCTCGGCCTGGTCCAAAAGGGCCAGTGCCGCCAAAATGAACCCCGCTGCCGGGAACACCACTTGAGTGCGAATCAGGTGGTCGCTTAGGTCGGTTCCCTCACTACACAAACGCGTCTGGTGCACCTCCGTTTCGCCAGGCAGATCGATCCGAGTGAACCTTTCAGCAGCAGCAGAACGCGAATCACTGGAGGATGGCCTATCCACTCCAGGCTGGGGAACAGGGGCTTGGGGCGTGCTGTTTAGAGCCGTGATACCCAAATGGTCCAGCCAGAAGCCACCTGGAGCTGGGCCCTCTCCCTGGCGGCTCCACCAATGGCGCTGCCTCTCGAAGGGGTAGCCGGGCAGGGTGATGCGGAGGGCAGGGAAGGGGCGATGGAATCCGGCCCAGTCAATGCCGTAGCCATCGCGCCAGAGGCCACCCAGGCTCGTGAAAAGCACCTGCCAGTCAGACTTTCCCTGCTCCAGGGAAGGCCAGTGAGTGAGGGATGGATCCTGAGTGCATTGACGCGCCATGCCAATGAGCGTGGGGCGAGCACCGATCTCAAGAAACACCTGGGCACCTTGTGAGACAAGGGTGTCAATACCTTGGGCAAATTGCACAGGGCTGAGTATTTGGTCACACCAGTAGTCCGGCTGGGCAATCTCCGCGCCAGCTAGCAAACCAGTGAGGTTGCTCACCAGCGGCTTACTGGGGGGCGCATAGCTGAGCTGGCGCAGTTCGAGCTCGAAGGCCTCAAGCATCGGAGCCATTGCCCGGGTATGAAAGGCATGGGAAACAGACAGCTGACGGGCGTTGCAGCCAACTGCATCAGCATCCGCCAGCAGCTGCCGCAGGGCAGCGCTGGGTCCAGCCACCACCGTGTTTAACGGGCCGTTGTAAGCAGCCACCCCCAACTCTGGGTGGCGCGCTAGCAAGGCTTGGACCTGGTCAAGCGGAGCCAGCAAAGCCACCATCCCGCCCCCTGAAGGCAAAGCCTGCATTAGTCGGCCACGAGCCGACACCAGGCGACAGGCATCCTCCAGGGAAAAAACACCGGCCAAGTGCGCGGCGAGGACCTCGCCAATGCTGTGACCCATCAGCAGATCAGGTCGCACTCCCCAGCTTTGCCAGAGCTGGCTGAGGGCATAGCCCACCGCAAACAGAGCTGGCTGGGTAGCTCCGGTCTGATTAAGCAGGGCCGCAGCCTCGGCCTCATCCCCATCCCGGGGCGTCAAAAACTCGCGCAGGGGTTTATCTAGCTGTGGATCCAGCAGAACCGAAACCCTTTCAAAAGCCTCAAGGAAAGTGGGATGGGCCAGTAGCTCTTGGCCCATGCCAAGGGCCTGAGAACCCTGCCCAGTAAATAGCCAAGCCAGCTTGCCAAGGCGCCTTGATGCGGTAGCGCAGTAGACGCCTTCAGGAAGAGGACGTCGGTCGCTTGCCAGGGATTGGAGCTGGGACACCAGATGATCCTTATCTCGAGCCAGAAAGACCGCCCGCCTTCGAAAGCCAGTGCGGCCTAGGTTTGCGGAAGCTGCCAGATCGGTGAGCTTGATGTTGGGCTTCTCCTGCAACTGCTGAACTAGCTCGAAGGCAATCCTGTTGAGAGCCTCAGGTGTACGAGCCGAGAGGGTTATTAGCTGCAGCGGCATGCGCGCGCCAAAGCGAATAGGCGCGCTCTGGCGGGGAGCATCTGCCAGCACGACATGGGCGTTGGTTCCACCGAAACCGAAGGAACTAACCCCCACCACCAAGGCTCGATCCTGATGGGGGAACGGCTCCAGTTCGGTCTGAACCTGCAACTTTAGGCCGGCAAAATCAATGGAAGGATTTGGGCGGAGGCAATGCAAGCTGGGGGGTAGTTGTCGCTTAGCTACGCAAAGGGCCGCCTTGATCAATCCGGTTATGCCAGCGGCAGTTTCCGAGTGACCAAGGTTGGTTTTCACCGAACCCACGCGGCAGGACTCCCCCTCAGAACGCCCTTCGCCAAGCACGGTGCCGAGAGCCCGAAGTTCAATCGGATCTCCCTGGCGAGTGCCCGTACCGTGAGCCTCGACGTACTGGGTAGCAGCTGGGTCAATGCCTGCCTTGGCAAAGGCCGCGCGCACGCAGGCGATCTGGGCCCGAGCATTGGGAGCAACCATGCCATTGCTGCGGCCATCAGAATTGACAGCTGAGCCATGGATCACCGCGTAGATCGAATCTCCTTCTGATTGGGCAGCGGCTAGGGGCTTGAGCAGCACCGCCCCGGCTCCCTCCGAACGCACATATCCGTCAGCACTGGCATCAAAACTCTTGCAACGACCATCTGGCGCCAGCAGACCGGCCTTGCAAAAGCTCATCTGAATGCCGGGGTGAATCAACGCCTGCACACCACCGGCGAGGGCAGCCTCGGATTCGCCCCGCCAGATGCTTTCGCAGGCCAAGTGGACCGCTACTAGGGAGGAGGAGCAAGCGGTGTCGACAGTGAAGCTGGGGCCCTTGAAATCAAAGAAATACGAGATACGGTTTGCAGCTATGCACCCTGTGTTACCTGGCAACACGAATGGCTCGTTGTCGGGAGTGATGAAGCGCTCCCGCGAAGCCCAAAGCAAGGAGCTGTAGTCGGAGCTGGAGATGCCCATGAACACCCCCACCGCCGAGCCGCGCACATGCTCGAGGGGCTTGCCTGCATCCTCGAGGGCCCGCCAAGCCACTTCAAGCAAAAGCCTCTGCTGGGGATCCATACACACCGCTTCCCTGGGCGTAATGCCGAAAAAGGCCGCATCGAACTGATCGATGCCCTCTACAAAACCGCCGTGGCGCACATGCTGAGTGAGCGGATGGCCAGGGTCAGGGTTGTAGTGGAGATCCAAATTCCAGCGGTCGGGGGGCACCTCTGTGATCGCCTCACGACCTTCCCTTAGAAATCGCCAAAAACTTTCAGGTGAATTGATACCCGCCGGAAGCCGGCATCCCATGCCCACGATTGCAATCGGCTCTGGCATGGGGCCTGTCAAATTCATCTCATTGTTGCTTAAGGGCTAAGCGCTCGAGGATTGTGCCCGGATCGGCCGACAGGCGGTGCTGCTGATAGCGATGCCGTAGGGCCAAATACGCAGGTGGATTTGTCAGCCATTGGTACACCAAGGTTGACAGCTCTTCAGGCTGTCTAATGGCAGACTCCAATTCTCGGGCATGGAAATACCGGGGGGCCAGCAATTCCTGAGGCATGGTTGTGCCGTAATGGTTGAACACCAGTGGGCATCCCATAAACAGAGCCTCAGTGGCAGTACGGGCACCTGGGCGGCTAACCATGGCCCAGGCGTGACGATAGAGATCAGCCATCGCCGCCGGTCCCTGATAGTCGAGCACCTGAACAGCCAGCGCTGGGTGCCGATCTACCCAGGCCTGCACTTCCTCCCGCACAATCTGTCGTCGGCCGCATAGGGCCGCCACCGTCAGCTGACCAGCAAACGGCAGTAGCTGCTCCAGCAGGGGGATGTGGTTATTTGCGCCATTTGAGCCCGTGCCGAGCACCAACAGTGGTAGGCCTTCAACAGCAGCAGGCGCCGGCCCACCATCGTGATAGTCCGGGTAAAGGAGGGGCCCAAGCAGCTCCACTGGAACCCCTAGACGTCGTCGCCGCACTTCCCTGACCACCTCCTCTGTAAGGGCCCAGAACAGGTCGGTTTTGCGACTGAGCCAGTTGCGGCTAAAGCCAAAACCGCCGTCGAGCTCAGTGCAGCAAGTGATGCAACGAAGCTGGTTACCCAAAACCCTTTTAGCCAAATCGAAATGGCCACGATTGGTGTGAGGGTGGGTGGAGATCAGCACATCTGGGCGGAAGTCCAGAAGCTCACGAATCAAGTAACGGCGCCCGAATAGAACGGTGCCTGGCTTGACCAGATCTTCCAGTTCCATAGCCCGCCAGTAGATCTGGTGCAGCCAGGGGCGTCGGCGTTGGATCCAGTTGTAGAGCTCTACGCCACCTCGATAGGTGCTACTCGAGCGCTCCAACACCTGATCGACACGCACTTCGATATTCGGCCGCTCACGCTCCAACCAATGCCGAATTGCCTCTGCGGCCGAGTCGTGAGCAGTGCCGCCACTGGATGTATAAATCAGAACTTTCATCACTATCTATTTTCATCCAGGTGAAGGCGTCCTAGCGGACGCCAGAGCCGCCAAAGAGGAATCAGCAAAACCCAGCCAAGCAGGCCGATCGCCATCGCCGTCGGGCGCCCCGGGCCCCGGCCAAGGGCGTCCAGCAGCCAAGCGGGCCAGAAGCTCCCCCGGATCAGCGGGGCTATCACCCCATCGGCCAGCAAGCTCATCCCCAGCAGAGCTCCTAGACGGGAGATCCACTCCAGGCCATAACGGCCGACAAACAGCCGCGGCTGTAAAGCCAACGGCACCCAGCACAACCAAAGACTCTGGAGGGCGCCAAGAGCAACCGGAACCGCAGCAGCAAATAGGGCCACGGCCAAAAACCACACCCCCTGCCACTGCTGAAAGCACACCAACCCAGCCCCGGTAAGTAGCACCGCCTGGACCAACAACACGATGCGCAGCCAGTCCAGCCAATGGCAGCGAGGCACCCGAGCCCATAGCCAGAGCCCACCGGCATAGCCCAATCCGGCCAGGGCCAGAGCCAGGATCAGACGCTGGGAGCCGCTTGCCGCCACCACCCAGGCAGGGAAAGCGATCTCCACGGCAGCAAACACGCCTACCACCACGCTGTTGATCTGCAACAGGGGGCGCCAGCGTCGATTGCTCCACAACCTGCTCAAGGCATGGCGCACCCCTAGCTGAGGGGAAGCCTCATGACCAGCAGCCGTAGTGAGCGGGGCTGACAACGACTGCGGCCAGGCCACCAGAAGCGTGCAGGCCGCAGCAATAAGTGACGTAAGGCTGTCAGTGACGAGTACACCCGGCAACCCGGCCGTCGCCGCCAGCAAAGCGCCGAGTAGAGGAGCTGCCATCACCACAGCGCCATCCGACCCAGCGAAGAGCCCGCTGGCCGCTCCCAGCTGCTCTGTAGGCACAAATCTGGCCAGTTGGCTGGACCAGGTCACCACCAGAGCCGCCTCTGCTGCCGCTGCCAGCCCAATGCAAAGCAACACCGGTGGCAGGGTGGCTGGACGCATCATCAAGGTGAAGGCCAGGCCCAAAGTGCAGGTGCTGCCGAGGCCGTTAGCGGCAAGCATCACCCGTCGCGGCGGCCAACGATCCAGTTGACGGCCCAATAGCGAAAGGGATGCCAACTTGGCCAGCTGAACCACAACCGCCACCGCAGCAAAGGCACTCAGCTGGCCATGCTGCTGGAACAGCCACAGCCCCAAGGCGTAAAGACTCACCTGAGTGCCGAGGTTTGAGAGCAGCTGGCCCGCCCACATGACCAGAAATGGCCTTGGCAGCGACCTTAGTTTTGGGCCAGCCACCAGCACAGTGAGCTCTCCTTTTCCAATACATTCACCCTCCCACAGGGGTTCACACCCCTGACAAAAGTCCTTCTGCCCGCCAGCATCTAGGCAGAACTGGCTGCTTGCCTTGATGACCCCAGCCCCTGACCAGGCCGCGATCAGCACCGAAGCCAGCCCCAACGGCGCTTCCCTCACCTGGGTGCCCTGGCTGCAGGCCGGCGTCACGGCAATGCTGGTGGTGCTTTTTTTGGTGATCGTGGGTAAATCCCGCCAGCAGAACGACACGATCCGCCAGTTGCAGGAGCGGGTGCAGGGGTTGGAGAACAGCCGGGCCCTTGATCGCACCACTGGCCTGGAACAGCAGCTGCGCACCACCGTGGAGCGGCTGCAAGCGGTGGAGCGCAACGGCACGCGCATCGATGGGCTGAGCCGCGAAATCGCCAACCTGCGGGCCGAGCTCAGCAAGTTGCGCGCAGCCCGCCCCAGCGAAACGACTGACCCGAAAACCGATGAGCTGCCTTTGGGGGTGCCCCCCCTTCCGCCTGTGCGCCCCCCTGCAACTGCTAACTGATCAGGTTTTCAACCTTTGACTGCATCGCCGGCGGCGCTGGGCAGGATGTAGCGCTGCAGGCCGATAAACACCACCAGCACCGGCAGGATCGAAATCACCGCTCCGGCTGCCACCAGTCGCCAGTCGAGCGAAAAGCTGCTGGCCAGCTGCTGCAGCCCAAGCGGCAGGGTGTAGAGCTCGGGTTCATCGAGGATCACCAGGGGCCAGAGAAAATCGCTCCAGGTGCCGATAAACACAAACATCGCCAGGGTGATCAGGTCGGCCCGGGCCGCTGGGATCATTACGTTCCACCACTCGCCCACGGGCGTGCAGCCATCGCAACGGGCCGCCTCCTCCAGCTCCACTGGCACCCCCAGGAAGCTCTGCCGCAGCAGGAAAATGCCAAAGGCGGTGGCCGCCTGGGGAATGATCAGGGCCCAAAGGGTGTTGCGCAGGCCGATCTGCACCATCAGCAGGTAGAGGGGAATCATCACCACCTGAAAGGGAATCAAAATCGTTGCTACCACCAGGGCAAGCACCAAGCCCCGGCCGCGAAAATTCATGCGGGCCAGGGGATATGCCGCCAGCGAGCAGAAGAGCACGTTGGCCAGCACCGCCAGGCCACTCACAATCGTGCTGTTGAGCAGGTAGGTGCCGATTGGATTGTCGGCAAAAAGGCGCCTGTAGGCCTCAAAGCTGGGCTGACTGGGCCAGAGGGCTGGCGGGCTGGTGAAAATGTCCTCGGCCGGACCCTTGAGCGAGGTGCTCACCAGCCACAGCAGCGGCACCAGCATCGCCAGGGCCACCAGCAACAGCAAAATCAGCTGGGCGGCGGCACTGAGCCGTGAGCGGCGCGGTCCGGAGAGGGGCAGGCTCATGTCGGGGGGAGCTGAAGGGAATCAGATGACTCAGGGGAGCGGGCCGGGCCGGGGAGCAAGTGTTTTGGCACTTAGCTTAGGCTTGGCTTAGCTAATCAACAAAAACAACACACAGCCCAGGGCGTGATCCCAAGCTGAAACCCCACACCCACCCAGCTGCCTAAACCCACCTGCCTAAACCCTCGGCCGGTCGGCCAGGGGCAGGTCGCCCACTACGGGCAGCGGCGCCTTCTGGGGGTGCAGCGGCTGGTGACGCCCACCGTCCACCAGCCTATTGAGCGCGTTCACGAAGGCCTGGGCGGCGGCCACCACGATGTCAGTGTCGGCTGAGTGGCCCGAATAGAGCACACCCTCGTGGCGCAGCCGGATCGTCACATCGCCCATGGCATCGATGCCTTCGGTCACCGATTTCACCGAAAATTCCACCAGCTCATTGGGCACCTGGGCCAGCCGATTGAGCGCCTGACACACCGCATCCACCGGCCCGGTGCCGATCGCCGCCTCGCTGAGCTCGGCGCCATCCCCAGTCACCAGGGTGACGGTGGCGGTGGGCTGCAAGCCAGTGCCACAGCTCACCTGCACGCTCTTAAGGGTGAAGCTGCCGCCATCTTGCTGCTGCACCTGCTCGCTCACGATCGCCTCGAGATCGCGGTCGCTGATCTCCCGCTTGCGATCCGCCAGCTCCTTGAAACGGGCGAAGGCATCGTCGAGGTCCTCACGCTCGAGCGTGTAGCCCAGCTCCTCGAGCCGGGCACGGAAGGCGCTGCGGCCGCTCAGCTTGCCAAGGGAGATGCGGTTGTCGGCCAAACCGACCGTGCGGGCATCAATGATTTCGTAGGTGAGGCGGTTTTTGAGCACGCCGTCTTGGTGGATGCCACTCTCGTGAGCAAAGGCGTTGGCGCCCACGATCGCCTTATTTGGCTGCACCGCCATGCCGGTGAGATTGCTCACCAGCCGCGAGGTCTTGGTGATCTCCTCGGTGCGCACGCCCGTGAGCGGTTCGGTGCTCTCGGCCGGCCGCCCCAGGAAGGGGTTGAAGTAGCTGCGCCGCACGTGCAGGGCCATCACCAGCTCCTCGAGCGAGGCATTGCCAGCCCGCTCGCCGATGCCGTTGATCGTGCACTCCAGCTGGCGGGCGCCGTTTTTCACCGCCTCGAGGAAGTTGGCCACCGCCAGGCCCAGGTCGTTGTGGCCGTGCACCGAGATCACCGCCTGGTCGATGTTGGGCACCTGGGCATTGATACCGGCGATCAGCTCACCGAATTCCGCCGGGGTGGCGTAGCCCACGGTGTCGGGGATGTTGATCGTGGTGGCGCCGGCGCTGATCGCCGCCTCGATCACCTGATGCATGAACTCCGGATCGCTGCGGCCGGCGTCTTCGCAGGAGAATTCCACGTCGTCCACCAGCGAGCGGGCGTAGGCCACCATCTCGGCGGTGATCGCCAGCACCTCAGCGCGGCTCTTGCGCAGCTTGTGCTCGAGATGGATGTCGCTGGTAGCAATAAAGGTGTGGATGCGCCGCTTAGCAGCGGGCGCCACCGCATCAGCGCAGGCCTTGATGTCGCCGGCAGCGGCCCGAGCCAGACCGCAGATCACCGGCCCATCGGGGGTGCCCACGGTTTCGGCAATGCGCTGCACGGCGTTGAAGTCGCCGGGGCTGGCAAAGGGGAAGCCGGCCTCGATGATGTCCACCCCCAGCCGGGCCAGCTGCTGGGCGATCGCCAGCTTCTCCTCGAGGTTCAGGCTGGCGCCAGGCGACTGCTCGCCATCGCGCAAGGTGGTATCGAAGATCAATACGCGGCCGGGATCGCGGGCCATAGGGGAGCCCCTCTAGGCGGAATGACTATGAGATAGCCCATTGTATGCGGGCACTACGCCTACAGTGCCGTTATCGCAGGATGGTTATGGCCGCAGGCGATCTGGCCCTAGTCCTCCACGCCCATCTTCCCTACGTGCGTTCCAGCGAACCCGGTTCGCTGGAAGAAGACTGGTATTTCCAGGCGCTCCAGGAGTGCTACCTGCCGCTGCTGGGCGTGCTCGAGGCCGCCGCCGCTGACCGGCGCCAGCGCCCCCGGCTCACCCTCGGCCTCTCGCCCACCCTGCTTTCCCTGCTGGCCGATCCCCAGCTCAATGGCCGCTTCCTGGCCTGGATTGCCGTCCGCCAGGAGCTGCTGCTGCAAGCCCCGCAAGCCCTAGGCCCAGCCGCCAGCCACCTGTCAGCACAACTGGAAGCGGTGGTGAGCCAGTGGCGTCAGACCAAAGGGCAACTGATCCCACGCTTCCGCAGGCTGCAGCAACAGGGGGTGCTCGATCTGATCACCTGCGGTGCCACCCACGGCTACCTGCCCCTACTACGCCAGGTGCCAGAGGCGGTGCGGGCCCAGCTGGTCACCGCAGTGCGCGAGCACGAGCGCCTGCTGGGTGAGCGGCCCCTGGGCATCTGGCTGCCGGAATGCGCCTACTACGAAGGCCTCGATCAGCAGCTGGTGGGCTGCGGTCTGCGCTACTCGGTGCTCGATGCCCACGGCCTGCTGCACGCCCTGCCCCGCCCCCGCTATGGCGTATTCGCTCCGATCTGCTCGCCGGCCGGGGCCGCCTTCTTCG
>Ga0247840_10001859_pt1 | contig 39124 bp, 32 predicted proteins | sample LaCruzMarch2015__FD_192404 | JGI IMG/M metagenome (GOLD analysis project Ga0247840, IMG submission 192404) | Freshwater microbial communities from meromictic Lake La Cruz, Castile-La Mancha, Spain - LaCruzMarch2015_17m | ecosystem: Environmental > Aquatic > Freshwater > Lake | place: Spain... | reverse complement strand
GGATGAATTTGGCTTTTTTCGTAAAAACATGCACAAATATACGATCGGGACACCCATTTTTAAAACCCACATCAATAAAATCAAGGGGTTCAGAGGGTGTTTTTAAAAAGTGCGGAAAACAGGAAAAACGCTCACTTCACAGGTATACCAACCCGGAACGTATTCCTTCAATTGGGATGGAACTGATGCTGTGGGAAACAGAAAAATATCCGGAGTCTATTTTTACCGGTTAACGACAGATGAAAAGGTTCAGACAAAAAAAATGATCTTTATTCGCTGATTCGCTTTTCGGGTCGCATTTGTGGGAAGAAAATAACATCCTGAATGGAAGTGGAATTGGTCATGATCATGGTAAGGCGGTCAATACCAATTCCCAAACCCGCAGTGGGTGGCATTCCAAACTCAAGAGCTCTGAGAAAGTCCTCATCAAGAACCATTGACTCATCATCTCCGCGTTTCCCAAGTTCGAGCTGCGACTCAAATCGTTCTCTTTGATCAATCGGGTCATTAAGTTCGGAAAATGCATTGCAAAGCTCTTTCCCGTTGCAAATTGCCTCAAATCGTTCAACCAGTCCTTCTTTACTCCGATGTTTTTTTGCTAATGGCGACATTTCAATTGGATAATCGGTAATAAAAGTGGGTTGAATCAAATTAGGTTCACATTTTTCCCCAAAAATCTGATCAATAATTTTCCCTTTCGCCATTGTTTTGTCTATAGGAACTTCCAGTTGTTTTGCCAAGACAACCAATTCTTCTTCCGATTTACCTTTAATCTCAATTCCCGTAAAATGATAGATAGCTTCGTACATGGTGAACCTTTTCCAGGGGCGTTTGAAATCAATTATATTTTCGCCCACCTGAATATGAGTTGTACCGTGGAGATCAAGAGCAATCTTTTCAACCATTTCCTCCACCAGTTCCATCATCCATTCATAATCTTTAAATGCAACATAGAGCTCCATCTGGGTGAATTCGGGATTGTGAAAACGGTCCATTCCCTCATTTCTGAAATCCTTCGAAAACTCATAAACACCATCAAAACCGCCAACAATAAGTCGTTTCAAATAAAGTTCATTTGCAATTCTAAGATATAAAGTTGTATCCAGTGTATTATGATACGTTTTAAATGGCCGGGCTGCCGCTCCCCCGTATAAGGGTTGAAGAACCGGAGTTTCAACCTCAAGATATCCCTTGGTATTCAGGTATCCCCGCATTGAGTTCATCAATAAAGTTCTCTTGGTAAATACTTCTTTGAAGTGAGGATTTACAATAAGATCCAAATACCGTTGCCGGTAACGAAGTTCAGGATCCCTAAAGGCATCATATACGGCTTTTTCGGTTTCCTTTACAATAGGTAATGGTCGTAAGGATTTGCAGAGTAATTTTAAAGATTTCACATGGATCGTAATCTCCCCCATCTGGGTTATAAAAACAAAGCCACCAATACCAACAATATCGCCAATGTCAAGTAACTTTTTAAAAACGATATTGTACATAGTTTTATCTTCACCCGGGCAAATGTCATCTCTTTTAATATAAAGTTGAATCCTTCCCGTCATATCCTGGATTTCGACAAATGATGCCGCTCCCATAATACGTCTTGTCATAATTCGTCCGGCTATGATGACATCCTGATAACATGACCGGTTTTCCTCCGTGAACTTTCTTATTTCAATTGCAGTTATATTCACCGGGAACTGTTCCGGAGGAAAGGGATTGATACCAAGTTTGATCAATTCGGATAAAGAATTTCTACGAATTAATTCCTGTTCGCTGAATCCAATAGTCATACAAATAAAATTTTGGTAAAGATACAGAATTACGATAAAACACTATGGAGCACGTGGTGTGAATGGATCTCCCTGAATCCCGGCAGATGATACTGAAAATAGGTAATAATGGTGGACAATAAGCTGGCCCGAACAGACGGGGTTATTTTCAAGGTTGACGCCATTTGTAAAGGAGTTGAAATAAGGGTATTTAATGTGGAACTGATTTCTGAATCAACAAATAGTGTATGTTCTGGGATGTTTGATTGAAATTGTCCCTCTTTTAAATTGAATATTTGTCGGTGGGTGGAATAGTTTTTTTGAGGCATGACACCAAGGAAACGGGCCAATTGAATGCAAAAAACAAGATGGAAGCAATTAATATTTCCATTAAAAAGATCAAGTTGAATGCAGGTATTCCATAAAAATTGAAAAAGCTCCTGATTCCTTTCCTCTTCCCGGATTGATTTATACAAAAGTTCGTTTATGAAAAGTGCGATTGAACTTTTTTTAATGTCAAAGGGTAAAGACTGGAAAGGATATGCAATATGGATTTCTTTAATAGATTGAAGAGAGGCTTTTTCTTTATTATAAATGACCAGATCCAGTAAAGTGAGCGGTTGAAATAATCCTGGTCTAATTTTTGATTTTTTTGATCGTATTCCCCTGACTAAAAATGACTTAAGTCCAAACAGATCCGTATATATTTTTACGATTATGCTGGTTTCAGAGTAGTTAATGGAATGAAGAACAATTCCTTGGGCCTTATAAAGCATTAATTTATGATGAGAATTTTTGTGACAATCTTCTCTGAACCATCTTCAGTTGCGGCAAAAACAAGATAAACCCCAGTACGCGCACGCTTACCATTCAGGTTTTTCCCATCCCATATCGCTTGTCCGCCTTCAGCTTTAGCAGTATTCACCAAGTTCCCATTAATATCTGTTATCTTTACCTGTGCATTGGTCACCAATCCTTTGATAGCAATATATCCATCATATCCTTCACGGACTGGATTAGGATAGGCATATACATTCTCAAAGGTTTCTCCCCCTTCAGTAGCCGTTCCTTTAAATGAAATGACTCCGTTATCGGTAGCGAAATAAACTTCGCCGGTAATATTATTAATGGCAATGGAGGTAACCCGGTTCGACAAAAGTGGACTGTTTTCTACAGTAAAATGATAAATTTGTTTAGTGCCATCCTCAGAAAACAGAAAGACTCCACCGCGATCGGTTCCGATCCATTTCCGGTTTGCGCCATCTATTGCAATAGCATTTACAAGTTCATTTTCCAGAAGATATTGAACATATCCATCCTGTTCGACTAAAATGCGTTGCGCATCAAAATCCTGACCCGTAAAAATATTCTCCGGAGAGTAAAATACAGCAACTCCGTCTTCTGTTCCTACCCATACCTCGCCATTTTTATCAGTTGTCATTGCGTAAACGATATTTCCGGGAATATTTCCATTACCGACCGCTGAATTTAACTTTATTGAATGGTCATCGCCGGTGTTATCGGGAGTGCCGTTATCGGAAAAAACAAGAATCGAATACGGATTGAGGTTCGTATAACGCATCTGAATCCACTTTTGTCCATATGAATCAATCATTAGTTGTCCCATGTCGCTCTCATTTGCCTTTGGAATATTAAATCCTGTCCAACGATCTCCCTTTTTCATGGATAGGCAATTATTATTTGCCGTATTGACGACCCATAGGTTCCCACTTGGATCAAAGGCCAATCCACCCACCCTGATGTCCGCAGTGTCGGGATCATAGGCATGATGATGAAGCGTACTGTTTTTTTCAGTATATCGGTTTACCAATTGATTATTATAGAACTCCAATAACCCGTTTCCCCAAGTTCCGGCGTATAACCGTTTACTGTCGAAAGGATCAACTGCAATAGTAACAATATCGTGATAATTATAGAGCTGGGGATTATTTGCTCCATAAATATTGTTCCAGTTTGTATTGTCAAAATGGTAGATTTGGGCACGAGTGAAAAGCCAAACATAAGAACTGTTAAGACCTCCCGGAGCAATGTAAAGATCATTGTCTTTTATCGTCAGAAAAAAAGCATTTACGGTTAATGGTCCGCTTAGATTATAATGATTAAAAGTATTTTGTTTTATATCAAAGGCAACCATCCCTGCGTAGGTATCACCGATCCAGAAAAAATTATTATCATCAGGGACGGCATCAAGAGGGACCGGACCCCCTGGAAAATAATTGGAAATTTGATATAAAAACAGGAAAGCAGAATCATAAATTCGGATATAATTCTGATAAGAAATTACGAGATAGGAAGAGTTTGATTCAAGTTTCATAACAGGATTATATTTCTCCTGATCCCATTTTTTCCATATGCCATCATTGTAAGTATATAGGGTGTCCGATGAGGAATTTTTTCTTTTATTAACGATTACTGTTTCACCGAAATAAGTAATCGTATTATAGGTGGCACTGGTATCAATTCGAATATCTTTACTCCAATTGTTAAAGTTTGCCAGGTTCGGATCTTTGAAATATGCTTTATAGATACCTTTTTCTGTAATGGCAAATAGTGAATCATTATGGTCTTTCGTAAGTCCTAAAACATTTACCTGGGCTCCACTTCTTCCAATGTAATAGGTGTCTTTTATCTCTTCCTTTTCAAGATCAAGGACAACAATACCGAATCCACAGGACAAATAGGCGTTTGTCCCAATAAAGTAAATTGAATTAATCGTCTTATTCCCAAGAATGGGTTTCCTTTTAATATCGGAGATGTTAATAATGACATTATTTTTAATCAAGTCAATATTGGCATTCGTGTAAGCAATCACCAAAGTCTGATTTGTTTTGTTGTAGTTTATACAACTGATCCCGACATCAGAAAGGCCGGTAATTTTAGTGATGCGGGTGACACTATGATCCTCTTTGATAACAGATAGAACGGCATAGGGAGTTGAACAATAAACCCTATCGTCAGCGTCGGCGACCGAATTGCACAATGCATAAGGAAGTTCATCACGCCATTGCCCAATAGCAATTTGTTGGGCATGAAGACGGATGAAAACTGAAAAGGAAAATAACAGGACAAAATAAAAAGAAATCAGTTTCATACAGAATGGATTCAAATTGGGATTTTAAGACTACTAAAAGAACTGATTTTATTTAGATTTATTGTGAAAAACAATGTAATTCAAAGGATCATACCGGCAGCGACTGTCTCATTTGTCGATTCATCAATAAGGATCAAACTACCGGTAATACGATTTTGGGTATATGGATCATAAAACAGTGGTTTTACGGTCTGAAGCCGAACACGAGCAATATCGTTCATCCCAATTCGGTTGGTTTGTCGATCTTCCTTAAGGGTATTTATATTTAATACATAATCAATGCTTCTGACCATACAACGCACATCTTTTGTGGCATGTTTTACCGCATATTTGCCATTAAGTTGAATGGGTTGTGGATTCATCCAGCATATCATAGCAATAATTTCATTACTGGTTTTTGGAAGATGATCAGAACCTGTGATCAGATCTCCCCTGCTGATATCAATGTCGTCGGATAATGTCATAGTAACTGACATTGGAGGATATGCTAAATCAAGAGATTGCCGGAAGATATCAATAGAAACGATTTCAGTTCTCAGATCTGAAGGAAAAACGATCACCTTATCGCCGGGGTGAAACATTCCTCCGGCAACCCTCCCGGCATATCCCCTGTAATCGTGGTGTTTATTAGTTTCAGGGCGAATCACATATTGTACCGGGAATCTTTGACTTCCCATGTCATGATCTTGATTGATGGGAATAGTTTCGAGAACATGCAATAAAGTACCTTCGTGATACCAATCCATATTGGAGGAAACGGCAACAACATTATCCCCAAGCAAAGCGCTGATGGGTATAAACCGTATATCTCTATCGGGAAAGACCTGAATTGCAAAAGAGGAAAAGTCATTTTTAATAGTTTCAAATACATCCTGTCGGAAATCCACCAAATCCATTTTATTTATACAAACAATGATGTGAGGAATTCCCAGTAATGAAGCCAGAAAAGCATGACGATGGGTTTGTTCAATGACACCGTTCCGGGCGTCGATTAGAATAATGGCGGCATTCGCAGTCGATGCGCCCGTAACCATATTACGGGTATATTGGATATGACCTGGAGTATCGGCAATAATGAATTTTCTCAGCGGGGTGGCAAAATATCTGTAAGCGACATCAATGGTAATTCCCTGCTCACGCTCTGCGCGTAATCCATCAGTAAAAAGAGCAAGATTCAAATATTCACTACCCTTTTGAACGCTGGCCTTTTTAACAGCATCCAGTTGATCTTCGAATATCGATTTACTGTCATACAGCAACCTGCCGATTAAAGTGCTTTTCCCATCGTCAACGCTACCGGCTGTAGTAAAGCGCAATAACTCCATTCCCAAATAGGCCTTGCTTGAAAATTTCCGGTCATCAGTAGAACTTATCATAAATGCTATTGATCGATTAGCTTAAAAGTAGCCTTCTTTTTTGCGATCTTCCATTGCCGCTTCCGAACGCCTGTCATCATATCGACCACCTCGTTCGGTAATTCGTGTCGCAGCAATTTCCTGGATGATATCTTCAAGATTGTCGGCAGTGGAAAGAGACAATCCTGTACAAGTAATATCACCGACAGTCCGACACCGTACCTGACGATGTTCAATTTTTTCTTTTGGCTTCATTTTCATAAAGGGAGCAGCAGCCAGCCATACTCCATCCCGGAAGAAAACATCCCGTTTGTGTGTGAAATAAATTGAAGGCAGTTCGATATTTTCCATCAGGATATATTGCCATACATCCATTTCGGTCCAATTACTAATTGGAAAAACACGGAAATGTTCTCCTATTCGTTTTTTTCCATTGAATAAGTGCCAAAGTTCCGGGCGCTGGTTTTTGGGGTCCCATTGTCCAAATTCATCTCGGTGTGAAAAAAATCGCTCTTTTGCCCGGGCTTTTTCCTCATCACGACGTGCGCCACCAATGGCCGCATCAAATTTAAATTTTTCGATGGTATCTAACAAGGTAACGGTTTGCAATATATTGCGGCTCGCATTCACTCCCTTTTCTTCTATAACTCTTCCTTCATCAATCGACGACTGAACGAAACCTACTATTAGCCTGGCCTCAAATTTCCGGACAAGTTTGTCTCTGAATTCAAGAGTCTCAATGAAATTATGACCGGTATCAATATGTAATAAAGGGAATGGGAACTTAGCTGGAAAAAAGGCTTTCATGGAAAGATGAACCAGAACGATCGAATCTTTTCCTCCAGAAAACAGAAGAGCCGGACGTTCGAATTGGGCGGCAACTTCCCGTAGTACATAGATCGCTTCGGACTCCAGTTCTTTGAGATGCGTCAATCGAAATTCGCTCATGCTAATCTTTCGCCACTTGTCTTAGGATTTACTGAAAATCCTATGTAGAATCGATTTTTTCTGGGAATCTCTATCATCAGAATAATACCCATACCCATACCCATAACCGTATCCATACCCATAACCGTATCCATAACCATATCCATAACCATATCCATAAGAATTACGATTAAGCTTGACATCATTAATCAAAATAGCCAGGTTTGGAATTTTACGTTGTTCCATATCCCGGATAATCGAAGCAAATATCTTTTTATTCGTAAAATTCTGCCGGACAAGATAAATATTTGCATCCGTATGTTTCATGAGTAAAAAGGCGTCGGTAACTAATCCGACTGGTGGAGTATCGATGATGATGTAATCGTAGATCTCTTTTAATCTTGCAAAAAGAAAAGAACATTTTTCTGATGCAATGAGCTCGGAAGGATTCGGAGGGACAGGGCCAGCCATAATAATATCAAGGTTTTCAATTCCGGATGGCTGAATGATATCCTCCAGCTTACTTTTATTAATGAGATATGAACTAATGCCTTCCGTATTTGTCAGTCCAAAGTCCTGATAGATTTTAGGTTTACGGAGATCGAATCCCATTAATAACGTTTTCTTCCCATACAGGGCAAAAATTGAAGCAAGGTTAATGGAAATAAATGTTTTTCCGGCACTTACCATATCGGAAGTAATGAGAATCGTTTGCTTCTCTTTCCCCTGAAGTAAATATTGTAAATTCGTTCGGATCGATCGGAATGATTCCGCGATGGTCGATTTAGGCGAATCAATTACCACTATTTTACCTGGCTTGTCGTTATGTATAACGTGACCAATAATCGGTAATTTCGTTATTTTTTCCACATCCTCGCGCTCCAGGACCTTATCGTTGAAATAATCTTTCCCGAAAATATAAATGATAGGAAGTACGATCCCAATGATCAGCGCAATAATATAGTTTAGGCTTTTTTTAGGAGAAACAGGGGAAAATCCTTTTCCGCGGGCTTCGTCAAGCACTTCATTATCGGATAAATTAGCGGCCTGAGTAATCTGTGCTTCCGATCTTTTCTGCAGTAAGTAGGTGTAAATTGCATCCGTAAGTTTGAATTTTCGCTCGATACCAAAAAGAACACGTTGTGTCTCAGGAAGTTGACTGATTCTGGAATTGATCTTGGCAACCCGATCGTTGACCTCTTTCAAGGCTATCTCGTTTGAATTGATTGCACTTTTTGCATTTTCATATAATGCATTCTTTGTCGTCGCGATTTGAAGATCAATTGATTTTAAACTCGGATTCTTTTCTTTTGAGTATTGTGCACTTTCCGTTCGCTTCATGTACAATGTTGTAAGCTGCATGGTCAGATCATTCAATACCGGATTATCAATACCCATAGATGCAGGGACAATCAGCTCATCCAATTTCTGGTTCTTCTCAATATAATCCTTCATGTTCTGAAGGTACTTAGACTTTATGATCAGGGCAGCCTTTTCATCCTGGAGTTGCATCATTTTTTCAAACACAGCCTTGGCTTCATCATCCAGATTCATGATTTCTTTATTGGTTCGGAAAATCATAAGGGCTTTTTCTGAAGAATTCAGAGAGTCGGCAATACCACGTAACTCGTTATCAATAAAAGCAATGGTACGGGTTGCAACAATGTTTTTTCTTTCTAACCCCTTTGCAAGATATTCTTTGGTGAGCATATTCAGAAAGTCGACCAGCTTTTCAATGTTTCCCCCGTTAAGTTTTATTTCGACAATGGAAGCTTCCTTATTAATGGGCTCAATACTAAAGGATTTAATTTCCTTCACAAGCCCATCATAATCTTTGAAAATAAAATAATAGGACTTATGCAAATCCTTCTTGAGATCAAAATTTTGATTTAAAAGAACCCGGAATTTATAATCCTTTGATTGAAGTTCTTGTCCAAAAGAACAAGTCTCATTAAAAGAGATATTTTCTATTCTATCCTCAATCGGTCTTTTTCGTGAGTAATTATAAAATTGTATCTCTTCATCTTTGCCTTCTAACCGGAATTTATCTTTAGAGACTATTGTCAGGTCAAATCTAAGGCCAATGGGCTGAGGGAAGGCGGTGTCAAAAACAACAGTGAAAGGACAATCCTTATATAATTCCCGGGTGATAAAATTTTCTTCATTAAAATAACTGACTTCAAAACCAATTTTTGTTACCGTTCTATAAGTAAGGGAATATGAAGAGAGGATTCCGATCTCATTTTGTAGGTTTTGCATATTATTAAACAATCCCAAACCAATGATATCCTGGGGATTCATTTTATTTTCCGATTTGTCTTTAATGAGCACAGTGGTCTTTACCTCATAGATGGGCTTGGTGTACTTATTAAAGATAAAGGCAATGATAAGCGCTATAAAGATTGTCACGGCAAAGAAATACCAATATCGATAGAATTTGAAAAGTATAAGTTTATAGTCTACCGGTTGTTGCTGTTGGGAAAGATCTTGAATATTTTCGTTCACGGGTAAGCGTATTTATTTAAAGTTTATTTAAAATAATTGATCAACAACAGAGCGGTGGAAATGGCAGTAAAGACAACGGCGTATGGAAATGCGGCAAATCCCCATTGTTTGATTTTAAGGGGTGAAACATAAATAATATCGCCTGGCATCAGATAATAAAATTCCGAATTTAAAATTTTATCGCTTGTAAGATCAAGATAATAAACTTTAGATCCACCTTTGGTGCCACGGATAAGGGCAATCTTATTTCGATTTGCAAAATCGGTCAGATCCCCTGCCATCGAAAAAGCTTCAAAAATGGTAATTTCATCCTGATAAATCTTATATTGTCCCGGCCGGGCAACCTCTCCAACAATTGTAATATTAAAGTTAACCATTTTTACAACCACCGTAGTTTCATTCAGATATTCATTAATTAATTTCTGAAGTACATTTTTGACCTGTTCGACCGTCAGGTCTTTGACATAAACTTTTCCAACGATAGGGAAATCAATATACCCCTCGGTTGTTACGCTGTAACTATTCAGATAGATGGATGCATCGTTTGCATAATCATTATATCCGGCACTGGTAGATTGTTTGTTGAAAAACATAAAAGTTTTTTCATCCAAACTGAAAATCCGGATGTAGATATTGTCTTTGGGCTGAACTTTATAATCGACAGCCCGCCTATTTAGATAGAGAGAAGAGGTGTCTTCTGCTTGTTTTTTCTGAAGGTATTTGATCTTTTTCTGGGGGACACAAGAGGATAGAACTAATGAAATAAAAAAAAGTAAAAAAGTTAGTTTAGATAAAACGATAAAGTATTTTTTCATAAACATATAAAATTATGGACACAAAAATACACCTTTTTTAGGAATAGTGAAACTTATCCAATGGAAGAATACTATAAAACCTCTCCCATTAAGGTCGCTGAAGTACATCGTAGAATCTTAACATTTACATAATGGTTGACTCCCGTTTTTGCTTTTGGGAAAACAACCACTTTATTTTGGCTGTTTCTTCCTGAAAAATAATTATTTGACTTTTTAGATTCCCCTTCAATTAAGACTTCAAAAATCTTTCCCACATCCAGTTTATTGCTTTTTAGAGAGAGTTCTTGCTGGAGTTGGATCACTTCACGCAGACGTCGTTCCTTTATCGGGTCAGGGACATCATCTTTAAGGGTTTCGGCCGCTAAAGTCATCTTCCGTTCAGAGTATTTGAACATATAAGCAAAATCAAAACCGACATTTTCCATTAAGGAAAGAGTTTGCTGATGATCTTCCTCGGTTTCACCACAGAAACCAGTGATGATATCCGTGGAAATAGCACATTCAGGAATATAATGTCGAATAGCAGTAATGCGTTCCAGATATTGGTCACGGGTATATTTGCGGTTCATGCGATCAAGAACTTTATTACTTCCCGACTGAATGGGGAGGTGAATGGCTTTGCAGATATTTGAGTTTTGCGCAATCGTCAATAATAATTCATCCGAAAAATCTTTTGGATGGGAGGTCGCAAAACGAATCCGCAGGAGATGATCTAAAGAAGCAACACGAGCCAGTAGTTCGGCAAATGTGATAAAAATACCGTTTTCCGACCACCGATATGAATTCACATTTTGTCCCAGTAAAGTGACTTCCCGGTATCCCTTATTAAAAAGATCTTGTGTTTCGCGAAGTATCGAATTAGCATCACGACTTCTTTCTTGTCCACGGGTTGAAGGGACGACACAATAGGAACAAAAATTTTCACATCCTCGCATAATGGAGATAAAACCGGAGACACCATTCTTGTCGAGACGAACGGGAATAATATCCGCATAAGTCTCCTCTTGCGACAGGATAGTATGCACTAAGGGGTGTCCTTGGCCTATTTTCGCCAACAAATTTGGAAGATCACGGTAGGAATCCGGACCGGCAATCAGGTCCAACAAGTTTTCCTCTTCGATTAAAGCGGTCTTTGTACGTTCCGCCATACACCCAAGCAATCCGATTATCAAACCGGGTTTTTTCTTTTTCAGTGAGCGAAAATATTGTAACCTGTGTCTTACCTTTTGTTCAGCATTTTCGCGGATGGAACACGTATTAATAAGAATAATATCTGCTTCTTGCAAATCCCGGGAATATAAATACCCATGTTCTGTCAATATTGATGCGACAATCTCACTATCGGAAAAATTCATCTGACAGCCATAAGTCTCGATATATATGGTTTTTTTGTTTTTCAAATCAAAAGGGTATTACCTTTTTCTCTTTAATCCAATAAAGGAGAAAAAACGGGCACAAAGGTAAGTATAATGTTTATTGTGCTACTTTTGTACCCGGATTCAAAACATCCAAAACGTATAGTAAATGAGTAAGAATCTTGTAATTGTTGAGTCTCCTGCCAAAGCTAAAACCATTGAAGGGTTTCTTGGAAAGGACTTTTTGGTGAAATCATGTATGGGACATGTGGTGGATCTTTCCAAAAAAGATTTAGGTGTTGATATTGATAATGGATTTATTCCAAATTATATCATTGCTCCGGAAAAGAAAAAGATCGTTTCCGAACTTAAAAAACTGGCCAAAGACTCAGAAATAATATGGCTCGCTTCCGATGAGGACCGTGAAGGAGAAGCAATCGCATGGCACCTCATTGAAGCGCTGGAACTAGATGTGGAAAAAACAAAACGTATCGCTTTCCATGAGATAACAAAGACGGCTATTCTTGAAGCAATTAAAAGACCCAGAGAAATCGATAAACATTTAGTCGATGCGCAACAGGCAAGGAGAGTGCTTGATCGGCTGGTTGGGTTTGAATTGTCGCCCCTTTTATGGAGGAGAATAAAACCTTCTCTTTCAGCAGGTCGGGTACAATCCGTTGCGGTAAGATTAATCGCGGAACGCGAAGAAGAAATTAAAAACTTCAAAAGCATATCCGCTTACAGAATTGTCGCTGATTTTATTGTAAATAATGGACAAAAAGTCACTCTTGTTAAAGCGGAATTAAATAAACGGTTTAGTAAAAAAGAAGAAGCAATCAAATTTCTTGAAAAATGTAAAAACGCCGAATACTCGGTAAGAGAAGTTGAAACAAAGCCTTCGAAAAAAGTGCCTGCTCCTCCTTTTACAACTTCCACCCTTCAGCAAGAAGCCTCACGGAAATTGGGCTTTTCTGTTTCCAATACGATGCGAATCGCACAGGAACTCTATGAATCCGGGAAAATCACTTACATGCGAACCGATTCCGTGAATCTTTCGGAAATAGCATTAGCTTCAGCAAAAAAGGAGATAATGGATTCGTATGGAAAAGAGTATGTAAAAATAAGAAAATACAAGACGAAGACAAAGGGAGCACAGGAAGCGCACGAAGCAATACGTCCTACTTATTTGGACAACAAGATGATAGATGGCGACAAATCCAAGAAACGTCTTTATGAATTAATCTGGAAAAGAACTATTGCTTCTCAGATGGCGGATGCCGAATTGGAAAAAACGATCATTACAATTGGAATATCGAATAATAAAGAAGAATTTTTGTCAAAGGGGGAGGTCATCAAATTTGATGGCTTTTTGAAAGTTTACATGGAATCAATCGATGAAGATGATTCGGAAGGGAAAGAAGGAATTTTGCCTCCACTGACTCCCGGCGATACCCTTGAAGTTGAAAAGATAAGTGCCCAGGAAAAATTTAGCCAACAACCTGTCCGATACACGGAAGCCATGCTGGTAAAGAAACTTGAAGAACTTGGAATTGGACGCCCCTCGACCTATGCTCCCATTATTTCTACTATTCAGAAAAGAGGATATGTAATCAAAGAAGACAGGCCTGGTTTTGTGCGAAATTTTACTCTTATAACGCTCAAAGATCAACAAATAGCGGAAAATGAATTAACGGAAAATGTCGGCTTTGAAAAAGCAAAACTTTTTCCGACGGATATTGGAAATCTTGTGAACAGTTTTTTAGTGCAGCATTTTGCAAACATCTTGGATTATAATTTTACTGCTACAGTCGAAGAAGAGTTTGATGAAATTGCCGAAGGAAAGCTTGTTTGGAATCAAATGATCAAAGAATTTTATTTCCCGTTCCATGATCAAATTGAAGAAACTCTTGGAAACACAAGGAAAGTCAGTGGAGAAAAATTATTAGGAGTTGATCCTGAGACGGGAGCAAACGTCTTTGTTAAAATAGGACGCTATGGCCCGATGGTTCAATTAGGCAATACCGATTCTGTACAAAAACCAAAATTTGCCGCCTTGAAGAAAGGACAAAGTATTGATACCATAACACGGGAAGAAGCAATGGATCTTTTCAAACTTCCGCGAAAACTGGGAGAATATGAGGCGTTGGAAGTAATCGTATCCATCGGACGGTTTGGTCCTTATATACGGCATAAATCCAAATTTTATTCACTACCAAAGGAAGATGATCCTCTTTCTGTTACCCTCGAGCGTGCCATTGAAATAATTCTGAAAAAACAGGAGCGGGATAACCAGAAAACCTTAAAAGAGTTTCAGGATAATAATGAATTAATACAAGTCCTGAATGGCAGGTATGGGAATTATATCAGTTATAAAAAACAAAATTTCCGGATTCCAAAGGATATGGACGCCAAATCGTTATCGTTGGAAGATTGCAAGGCAATTATTTCAAATACACAACCCTCAAAATCGAAAAAGAAAAAGTAATGTTCTATGGATATTGCTAATTTTTTTGAACCAATCGACTTGCATGAATTTCCCTATGCAGTTGAAACACAAGGACAATCCCGTTTTGGAAGCCTCGTCAAGATTTTTTCAGATGCCGGTGATTTCCCGGATTATCAACTTGCCGATCTTGCTTTTATCGGCGTAAAGGATGACCGCAATGCTGTTGACAATGAAGGATGTGCAATGGCGCCGGATCTGATCAGGAAATATCTTTACCAGCTTTTTCCAGGAACTGTCCCGATCAAAATGGTCGACCTTGGTAATATAAAAAAAGGATTTGCGGTTTCTGACACATATTTTGCGCTAAGTTCCGTCATAGCCGAAATGATCAGTAATAATATTCTTCCAATCATTGTCGGCGGGAGTCAGGATCTTACTTATGCCAATTATCAGGCATACCAAAGCCTCGGACAAATAATAAATATTGTTGCCATTGATCCCATGTTTGACATTGGGAAATCGGAACAGGAATTAACCTCCCAATCGTATCTCAGCAGTATTATTCTTCATCAACCGAACTACCTTTTCAACTATGCAAACATCGGATACCAGAGCTATTTCATCGATCAGGATGCGCTAAAGCTTATGAAGAACCTCTTTTTTGACACCTATCGGCTTGGTATCGTTCGTCAAAATCTCGAAGAGGTGGAACCTATTGTACGCAACGCTGATCTTTTAAGTTTCGATATTTCATCTGTTAGAAATTCCGACGCGCCCGGAAACGGAAATGCAACGCCCAATGGATTCTATGGCGAAGAGGCCTGTCAGATTGTTCGGTATGCCGGATTAAGCGATAAATTAACTTCCATCGGGTTTTACGAAGTAAATCCTAAGTATGATCAAACCGGTCAAACAGCTCATTTGGTAGCACAAATGATATGGTATTTCATCGATGGATTTTATAACCGGGCACATGATTTTCCTTTTCAAAACGAGGAGGATTATTTGAAATACCGCGTTAGTATCAGTGATCATAAAGAAGAAATAATTTTCTTCAAGAGTAAGAAAAGCGATCGGTGGTGGATGGAAATTCCTCTTCCCATGGAGCAGAAGATAAAATATGAGCGACACTACCTGGTTCCCTGTTCATACTCCGACTATCAATCAGCATGTAACAACGATATTCCGGATCGCTGGTGGATGGTTTACCAGAAATTAATGTAGCTTCATGCTATAGCCGGCAGTTACCCAAGCCTCTCCGGATTGGCTGAAAGAAAACTTTTCCAACCGGTAAATTTTTGACCTGAAACTGTTTTTCCCTTTTGAAAATAATGACAGACAGCAGCTGCAAGACCATCTGTAGCATCGAGCGATTCCGGCGTCTCCTTTAAAACCAGGAGACGGCCTAACATTGAAGCAACCTGTTCTTTAGAGGCGTTACCTTTACCCGTTATGGATTGTTTGATCTTTCTGGGAGAATATTCAAAAATTGGTATTGATCTTGATAAGGCTGCAGCTATGGCAACTCCTTGTGCACGGCCAAGTTTAAGCATCGATTGAACATTTTTTCCAAAGAAAGGAGCCTCAATTGCAAGCTCATCAGGCTTATACTGGTCAATCAGAGATACAGTTCGTTCAAAAATTATTTTTAAACGTAAATAATGATCATCGTATTTGTTTAATTTTAACATGCCAATGGCCAGCAATTCCAACTGGGATCCAATTATGGATATAATGCCATACCCCATGATTGTTGTCCCCGGATCAATTCCTAAAATAATTCGTTCCTTGGCCATAATTATAAATGAAGGATACATCAAAAATAGGTAAAATACTTAACCGGGTCATTCAACTCCTGATTTTAGCCGTTACCTATATTTTTATTTATAGACAGATATTTTATAAAACCGATCTTCCCGGAATCATTAAAATGCTGGAAGATGATTTCTTAAAACCCGGTTTTGTTATCCAGATTCTTATTGTGTTTTTAATGATGATTGCGAACTGGTCGCTGGAGACTCTTAAATGGAAATTACTGATCGAAAAAATTGAACGGGTAAGTTTTTTCAGATCTTTTCAGGCGGTATTGACCGGCGTGAGTGTAAGTTCTTTTACTCCCAACAGAATCGGTGAATATGTCGGTCGGGCATTCATTCTTAAGAATGCAAGCCATATTGATGGGATACTTGTAACAATTTTAGGAAGTATGTGCCAGTTAATGGTGACTATTGTTGCGGGATCAATAACCTTTTTAATTTTTCTGCCAAAATATTTTCCCGGTACCGTTTATGCAAATGGATACCTTTATTATGGGTTGGTCTTTATTATTTTACTGCTTGATCTTTTATTGCTTGGACTTTTGTTTAATATATCTTTCCTGAATACGGTGAAAGAAAAAATATTTAAAAATGGTCTGAAAAAATTACGGTCACACTTACATGTTTTTACTTTTTATAAAAACCGGCAAATTGCCGTATTCCTCTTGTTGAGTGCCTTCCGGTATATCATTTTTTCATCACAATTTTATTTACTTCTCAGGCTATTTGGCGTTCCGATACCTTTCTTTGACGCCTTAATGATGATTTCAATGATCTATTTCATTATGGCAGTAATACCAACCATTGCATTGACCGAATTGGGAATCCGGGGTTCCATCGCATTATACTTCTTTGGAATCTATCTTTCAAGATTTTATCCCACGACGACAGAATTCAGCCTTGGCATATTCTCCGCTTCTACGCTCTTATGGATGATTAATCTTGGAATTCCTGCCCTGGTTGGAACTTTCTTTGTTTTTCGTCTCCAGTTCTTTAGAAAAGTTTTACCGAAAGAAACCAAATAATGGATTTTTTCGACGGATATATACTAGTAGCATTTTTTTTGACAATCGGATATATTGTTCTGATTTTTGTCATGACTTTCGGACTTCATCAGTCACTCAAGCAACAAATAAAACCAATCCAAAATCATTCTACCAGGGTTTCGGTAATTATTCCCACACGAAATGAAACGTTAAATATTCATTCCTGTCTCAATGATTTGCTTCAACAGGATTATCCGCGGAATTTTTTTGAAGTAATAGTAACAGATGATTTTTCGGAAGATCAAACCTGTGAAGTTGTTCAGTCTTTTATTAAGCAACATCCTGAATTCCCGGTATCAGTTATTGATCCGAAAGGACTATTTCCTCCTGAAACGGGAAAGAAAAAGGCGTTAACAAGAGCAATCGACGCTGCAACAGGCGAACTAATCATAACAACAGACGCCGATACAACGCACGAAAAATCCTGGATTTCTTCCATCGCGATTTTTTTTATCGCTTATAAACCCCAGATGATTCTGGGTCCTGTTGTTTTCCGGGGAGAAAAAAACATGCTACAAAAAATTCAATCACTTGAATTTATTGGTTTAATGGCAATAACCGCAGGCTCAGTTTGGCTAAAACTACCCCTGATGTGCAACGGCGCAAACCTGACATTCAGAAAAGAAGCATTTCAAAAGACAGGTGGATATGAGGATAATTACCAATTTTCTTCCGGCGACGATATGTTTCTTTTATTAAAATTCATGAGGGCTTATGGGAAGAAGGCTATTATGTTTTTAGGGAATCCACAGGCGATTACTTATACTCAGGCGGAAAAAACATTAGGCGGTTTTTTAAATCAACGGATCAGATGGATCTCTAAAAGTCGTGGGTATTCCGATCCCTGGCTGATATTTATATCCATCTACACATGGATGGTGAATTTTACTTTATTGGCCGGAATGGTTATTGGGTTTATTGATCCACATTTTTTAGGAGTTTCACTTGTCTTATGGTTCGCGAAAATTCTTACAGAATATCTCCTGGTTTTAAGAATGTCAAGATTTTGTAATAAAACCTATTTGTTAAACTACTATTTTTTAGCCCAACTTTTTCAATGGGTCTATGTTACAATCCTTGGAATAGTTGGAAATTTCCTTCCTTATCGCTGGAAGGGGCGCGCCATCAAACGGTGATCACTTATTTGCCAAAAGCAGGTGCTCTGCAATCCGAAGGTCTTCAGGACAAGTTATTTTTAAATTTTCCGGATCTCCTACAATAAGATGAATTTTTTCACCCATTCGTTCTATTACCGTGGCATCATCGGTAAAAGCAACATCGTAAGCTTGTTCATAAGCTTTTTTAAATGGTAGTACTTGAAAAACCTGTGGTGTTTGTACGATTCGGATTTGTTTTCTGTCTTCCGGCCGGCTTTCATTCCCATCAATCAAACGTATGGAATCATTGACAGGGACGACCGGGACTGCATTCCCCAATTGGATTGCTGAATCAAAACAAAGATTAATTAATTCAGGGGTGACCAGCGGCCTGACCCCATCATGAATAGCAACAAGACCGTCATCAGCAATCGATGGAATGGCATTTTTAACAGAATGGAAACGGGTTTCTCCACCTGTAACGACGCTGAATTTGATATTAAAGCGATAAAGATTGCAGAGTTTTTTCCATTCATCAACAAATGGTTCTGGCAAGACAACAACCAATTCTGTTTTCGCATCCGCGATAAAAAAAGCATCAAGACAATGCATTAACAGAGGACGACCGGAAAGCAACAAAAATTGTTTGGGAATATTGGAGTTCATCCGGATGCCTATGCCACCGGCGACGATTATAGCAGTTTTTTTCAAACGGTAAGGCACACGTTAAATGATAAGCATCGGGTTACCATACGTGAAAAACTTGTATTTTTTCTCTACGGCAACCTCGTATGCTTTCATCAGAAAATCGTATCCTGCAAAGGCTGCTACGAGCATCATCATAGGGGATTGGGGTAAGTGAAAATTGGTGATCATGGCATTAGCAATGCTGAATTCGTAAGGGGGAAATATAAAGCGATTTGTCCATCCTTTATAGGGTTTAAGCATACCCGAAATGGTCACGGACGATTCGATGGCTTTCATAGAAGTAGTGCCGATAGCCACCACTTTTTTGCGCTCCGCTTTCGCCCGGTTAACAATTTCGGCAGTTTCGGGTTCAATGATTACTTCCTCCGAGTCCATTTTATGCTTAGTTAAATCCTCTACATCTATGGTCCGGAAATTTCCAAGTCCCAGGTGTAAGGTTATTTCAGCAAAATTCACTCCTTGAAGTTCAAGGCGTTTCATGATTTCTCTCGTAAAATGCAATCCGGCAGTAGGAGCGGCAACAGCTCCTTCATGTTTTGCAAAAATTGTTTGATAACGTTCATCATCCTCCGGAGTTACCTCACGATTATGAATTTTTGGCAAAGGGGTCTGACCGAGTCGCTGAATGGTTTTTTTAAATTCTTCATAGGGGCCGTCAAACAAAAAACGAATAGTTCTTCCCCGGGAAGTAGTATTATCAATTACTTCTGCAACTAATGAATCGTCGTCGCCAAAGTAAAGTTTATTTCCAATCCTTATCTTTCGGGCCGGATCAACAAGAACATCCCACAGTCGGGATTCCCGGTTCAGTTCCCTAAGAAGAAAAACCTCGATTTTAGCTCCGGTTTTTTCCTTTTCCCCGTACAAGCGTGCGGGAAATACTTTCGTGTTGTTGATTATAAAAACATCTCCGTCACCAAAGTAATTCAGGATATCTTTAAAATGGGCATGTCCGATGGTTTGGGTCTTTCTGTCAAGTATCATCATAGGAACATCATCCCTGTGTTTTGGGGGATGTTCAGCGATAAGTTCTGGGGGTAGATGAAATCGGAATTGAGATAACTTCATGGGTCCTGGCGGTTAAAAGGGCCGCAAAAGTAATCCTTTTTAAGCAAAAAGTCAAGTGATTTTCAAAATTTAATGATCTTCGATGTGATTAAAATGATGGAATGATCTTAAATCAAACTTTATCTTAAATAGTTTCGAATAGGTAATATATCTTTAAAGAAAAAGATCCGTAACCTGCTCGCCTTCTTTTATTTTTAAGTGATATCCTGTGATACCGGTTTTGTTTGCTCCCTCTATGTGCTGAATGGTATCATCGATGAATAAAGTTTCGGACGGGGTCATTTCCCCGGCTTTTAATACATATTCAAAAACTTCCCTGTCCGGCTTTTGTAAATGAAGCTGAAAGGAAAAAAATGCTTTCTCAAAGAGGTCGTTAAAATTTTTATAACCGAATTTTTTCGTAAAATCAGAAAGATATTTATGATAATGTATCTCGTTTGAATTACTGAGCAGAAAGATCCGGTAATCTTTCCGGATCTTTTCCAAAAGCCGGATACGGACTTCAGGGATTTCCAACAACAAATCATTCCAGGCCTCATCGATTTCATTATCTGAAACCGGCCGGATAAAAAATGTTTTTAATGCATTATGGAATTGCCGAATAGATAATTTCCCACCCTCCAACTGTCGGAATAAATCACCCATGTCAGATTTAGAATGTTCCGGATCAAATTTCCTCAGCCCCATTTCCACAAATTTCTTCTCCGTTCTTCTAACATCCAGATCGCATAAAACTCCACCAAAATCGAAAATGATGTTTTTGATTAACTCATGATGAGGGATACTTGGAATTAATTTGGGCATGTAAGGACTTTTACAAAGCGCTTTTAGTCTTGCAAAAATGCAAAATTTTCTCTACTTTTGCGCCCTCTTTCGCGGAAGAAATTACTAGGTAATAAGAATTTCTCCGGAAAGGGGCCCATAGCTCAGTTGGTCAGAGCAGTAGACTCATAATCTATTGGTCCCAGGTTCAAGTCCTGGTGGGCCCACGTCACAGAATCCACAATAAGTTGCTGAACGGTTATTGTGGATTTTGTAATAATATTTCAGGTATCCGAGCAGGAAAAGTGTTAAAGTTTCTTTAGTTTTGCAGGGCACAGCCTCACTGATTACTTAACCCACCAGAATCAAATGACGAAAATAAATCCTTTGCCCCTGATTGTCCTTCTTTCCTTTTTTGTTCTCTCATGCTCTGACAAATCCGACGAAGACAACCCATTCACAAGTGGATGCAAACTCCTGAGCGTTTATTTTAATTCCGATTCCACAAAGATGTACCATTATGATGAGTCAGGGAGGCTTGTTCTGAAGTGGGATCTTTTTGAACAGGGACCTGCATTTCTCAAATCCCATTATCTTTATCAAAACGACAGGCTGGTATGCTTCTACAGGTCACCCGATGATTCCACCTTCTTCACCTATGATTCCCAAGGCAGGATCAGTTCCTATGAATGGCATAACGATACATCGGGAATCAGGCAGATCAGAATTACCCGCTTCATATACAATTCCATAAACCAGGTCATTACCGAAACCAGCAAGACCAGCGTATTTTCCGGCAGCAAAGGTATTTTACCAGACGACTCAACGGTATATACTTACCTTGACCAAAATGTCAAAACCCGGGATTATTACTATTGGTACGATACGCTTTACACCGGCCATCAACATTATGAATATTTTTATGATTCAGGGAAAAACTACTTTTCTTCCACGGGTGAACCTATGATAAAATATTACCAGTGGAGCAGGAACAATCTCATCGGCATTTCCACTGGAGGCTACCCACCAGTTACCGATTCCATCATGCAATATAATCCCCAAGGCTACCCGGTCCTCATCCACAGCGTGCAGGGATACAACATCACCCTGAATTACTACTGCCAGTAGGTAAACGGTGAGATCCCAAGCAAAATACCAGTTTAAAACAATTGTAAATCATATAGATATTAAAATAGTGTGATCCTGGTGGGCCCACAAGTGAATCTTCTAAAATTCAAAGGCTAAGCCGACCTTCGGGATAAAGTGGAGTTGATAAAAACTGGGTGCTAAAAACACACTCCACCTTAGATTGGCTGCTTTCGTATAAAAAGACCATCCAAAACGAGGGTCAATAATCGGCCCTCTGTCGTCTCCCCAGGCATCCCCGGTCCAGGTGCTCCATGAATAACCGCCTCTGAGTGCAATATAGGTGTAATGGGTCCGGGATTCATTAATATTTCTCAGATTGAACCTCAGTTGCAGATAGAGGTTGATGGTTTCCGTATTATAAGTAGAAAGGCCAAGACCTAAAGAAAAGGTATTGGAAAATTGATAGCCGTGGGTTGTAAAAGCTTCCAGAATCGCCTTGGGGCTATCCTTCGGAAATGATCCTCCGACAGAGATCCCTGCATCGAAGAAATACCCTTTGTTATGCTTTGCGTACGATTTGTGTTGGGCGCTGAGTATAACGGGGCTCAACAATAAGATCAAAAAGGTAATTTTACTCTTCATCCTGAAAATAGCTAAACAATTAAATGAAGCATGCAATATGTATAAAAATCCTGGCCGGCTTCCTTATGGTCCTTATTAGGAATATCATGTTTTGTTACATTACAGCCGGCACCAAGAAATGCCTTATAGGCGCTATCCGTATTCTCGTAAGGGACTATGGTATCGTCAGTTGCGTGCAGTAAAGTTATCTTGGCCTTAGGTGCCCAATTGGTTATTTTCCCGTAAACAATTAAACTATTGTTTCTTAACGCTCCTCTGAATTTTTTTGTATTCGGGTTTGTAGTATCAAATGCCTGAGGAGCCATGATCTTGGTGAGTTTTGTCTCCTTCATCATTGCTGAAACCTCATCGGTCGTATATTTTTTTGAAATTATCCACTCGTCATAGTTAGAATAAAGCGGTTCTGCGAACATCTGCCTGAGATCCAAATTCAGGCTATCTCCATAATTGAGCCCCAGTACCAGAAGAGGAATGGTAACGGGCTGGCTGCTATAATCCTTTTCTACAAAAGTGTCATACGATTTGATCAGATCATAAGCGCCACCACCGGCAAACACCTGGTCTATTACAAATGCATCCTGATATAAAGGCTCCGTCTCAACAAATCTGAGAAACGAGAGTGCGGCCTGCCCGCCCTGAGAATATCCCATTACGGTAACTTTATGAGACAATTTTCTGCTGATAGATCCAAAATATTCTTTTGCGGCCAGAAGCATATCGGCACATGCCTGGCCCGTAGTAATAACATCATAATAGGGATGGACCTGGTCTTTGGATGCGCCATATCCTATATAATCGGGAGCTACCACCGTATAACCAAAAAGGGAGAAAAGACCCTCGGTTACTGCCATTTTCTGAGATGGGACCTCATAGTTTGCTCCGTAAGTATAATGAACTCCCAGAATGGTTCCTGATCTCTGGTAGTCTACATCTGCGGATGGATAAAAAATTGCTCCTGAAGCAAGAATGGGCTTTCCCTTGGGGTCGAGGGTGTTATAAACTATTGAAACTATCGTTATCTTTTTATTTGGCAATGCCTTGTACAGGGTGGAATTTGGGTTTTGTTTAAGCCTGCCTGCCAAAGTATATTTATCGATCACCTCAACTTTTTCAACTCTTACCAAAAAGATAAAATCTTCTAAGGGCTCCTTCTTACACGAATAGAAGGTAAAGATCAACAAGCAATACAATAATGACTTTTTCATTTTCCGGTCTGATGTTTATGATTCTGATCTAAAAAAGAAAGGCACATGTGAATTCTAAGCCCATCTGTTTCAGGGCTGAATAGTCATCAGTATTGATCCTGATCAGATTCCATCGGTATCTCCCCTCCAGTTGAAATTTCCATAGATCAAAACCAAGTCCTGCACTCACCCCGAAATATAGTTTATTTAATTTGTTATTTGGTTGAGTTTTATCCATATCAAGAAAGTCGAAAAAATCTCCACCATAATCGACGATATAGGATCCATAAATATTTCCCAGGATATAAGGCCTGAAGATTTTGCTTAATTGCAGACCCAGTTTAAAATTAACCGGAACATCTATCGTCTGAATAGTTGTCAGGCAATCTGTTATATAAAGAAGATCCACATCTGTTCTTGATTCCGTAAAAATAATTTCCGGTACAATGGAGTAATTTAAAAAACCTCCTTTTGTATATTGAAATAAAACACCAACACTCCACCCTGGCTTTGGATCAAAGTCGGAGTAATATCCTCCTCCGTAGTTTTCCAAATGTATGTAATTAATGCCTCCCTTCATCCCAAATCTGTATGGCCTTTGCTGAGCGTAAATACCGCTTAAGAAACATGCAAATATTAATGTTATCAGTAGTTTTCTCATATACTCAATTGGGGTTCATGATTTCTACTAAAAGTTACTTATTAACTGCTGGAGATTTGTTTTTTCCATAAATACAACCCATATAGATATCTTATATGAGTATAGTGAATAGCTTTCTTCAGTTTGAAGTGTCCAAAAGTAATGATTTTCTAATTTGTTTTATGTCCTGCTGAAATTTTGGGAAACTTTCCTGCAGGATTTTCCGGATTGTAATAAGGTCAAAAACAAACATTTTTAACCGGGAAACATTTCAAGTGATCTTTTATCAAATCTTCCATTCCCAGATTTTCGTTTCCGGATTGCGCCGTTTGATCACCTTGGCCGGATTACCGGAAACTACTGCATAGGATGGGACATTGCGCCTGACAATGCTTCCTGCGGAAACTACTGCGTGTTTCCCGATCGTCACACCGGGAAGTACTACACAATTGGCAGCAATCCAGGATTCATCCTCAACGACGATGCTGTTTACAGTCACTCCCTGCCCGGAAATCGGTACCGAATCATCTTCGTACTTATGGTTTAATCCCGACAACACTACATTTTGCGCGATCCTGACATCATTCCCGATTTTCACCGGTCCGATCAATGTACATCCCAACCCGATGCGGGTCCTGTCGCCGATATATATATCACCAACTCCGTTATTGATCGTAGTAAAATCTTCGATTGTGGAATCATCACCGATATAGAATTTGTTGAAGGGCAGGATATCCATCCGGGTCCATTTCCGGATCACGGTATGTTTCCCTTTGTGATGAATCAACGGATTGAGAAACCAGCGGACCCATATCCGCGGGCGCGCCTGATTTCGTGGCATTAAGGCCCGGGATGCCAGATTTTTCAACCTGGGATTATTTTTAATTTTTTCGGTAAATGACATAGGCTTTTTACAATCTTCTGACTTTTTTAGAAACTTTTAATCCCCCTTCTCACATTAAGCACTTATTTTCCTTTGATCTTATCATTTTTAGACGGTTATACAAATATACATTTTTTCATTGCCGGTACTTGAATTCGGTTTGATTCAACAGTTGTTGTTTTTCTTGACGATTCCCCCATCATCTCTATTTGATGGGTATCGTGGACGATATGATCCAAAACCGTTTAGTTTCAATCGATTCACCTTCCCGATCCAGGCAGTTTCTCTGATGGATGTCCTTTTTTCTCTTTAGTGATCAATGGCGAACGGGAAGATTGGTGAAATATGCTAAGTTTTATGTTACTTTGCACAACAAAAAAATCCTGATGAACAAAAAATATTCACTAATCATTTTATTTGTTGTATTTCAACTTTTATTCTTTGAAGATCTTGCCGGACAAAAATGGGAATTTATCAAAGAAAAAGATGGTGTAAGGATTTACACCAGGAAAGAGGCCAATACCTCTTTAAAATCTTTTAGGGGCGAAGCGACTCTTCATACCCAGATGGACAAAGTATGTACCCTGATAGGAAATGTTAAAAATGTTGATTGGTGGGACAAAAACTTACGCGAAATAACAGTCCTGTCGTATGAGGAAAATAAAAACATAAGGTATTATCTTATTTACGGGGTCCCCTGGCCGTTGACTGATAGGGATCTATGTGTCGAAGCAAAAATAACTACCGACCCGGTCACCGGCCAGCGGGTTATATATTCCGTTCCTCTCGATAATGTTATCCCGGAAAAACCAGGTTTAATACGGATTAAAAAGTATTGGCAAAAATGGACAATCCAACCGATGGAAAATGGAACCATTTATGCTGTCCTGGAAGGATTTGTTGATCCTGCGGGAAATGTTCCGGCATGGCTTTATAATATGGTGATCGTTGATACCCCGTTAAAAATTTTCAGGGGGATCAAAAACCGCCTGGAGGCAAAATAATCCTGTCAAATTTCGTGAGCCATCGAAAATCAAGGCCGCATTATTACTTCAATGATATTTCCTTGTGTCAGTATTTTTTTTGCATACTCATGAACGGATTTAACATCTAAGGCTTTGACATTATTTTCGTATCCCGTCAGATAATCCATATTGTAAAAATAGTAATCGGTAAGAATATTATTCCACCAACTATTTTCTTTCATATCCTCTTGCCGTTGTTTAACAAAATACTCCTTTGCTTTTTGAAGATCTGTTTCGGTGGGGCCCGATTCAACAATTTTTTTAATTTCACGATGCACAATACCTATCAGTTTATCTGCTTTTAAAGGATCGGTATCAAAGATGATATTCATCATAAACCGGGGAAAGGGATTTTTCTCGACATTGTATGAAATTCTTACACTATAAGTGCCGCCCTCATCTTCCCGGATTGATTCTATATACCGCAGTTCAAGAATATGCCGTATAGCAGAGCCATATAACCGGTCGTCAGGAGTATAATTACTACTCCCGTTATAGTCGACGAATACTGAAGTGCGCGGAGTCTTATTTTCACGTTTGAAATCATTGATTAAATGTCCTTTGGGAGTCCTGATCCCATCATCTTTATATAGGTCATTTCTGTTTTGGGAAGAGAGCGACGCCAGGTACTTTTCGAAGATTGGTTTTGCCTCTTCAGGATTGATTTTTCCGACAAACTGAAAGGTAAAATTTCCCGGATCTGAAAATCGCTGAGCATAAACAGATTTGACTTTTTCAAAGGTAATATCATCAAGCAATTTATAAGTCAGGGGATGAGCCCTGCAATTGTGGCCCGTCATCGTGACATTAATGGTATCGCTGAACGCTTTGCGAGGCTCAGATTCCGCATTGATATAAAAAGACTTCATCTTATCCAGCCAGGTCTTAAAATCTGTTTCATTCCACCGTGGTAGTGTGTAATAAAGATAAATTAATTGGAGCGCAGTTTCCAGATCCTTAGGAGAAGTTCTTACGTTCATTATATCCTGATCCCGTGTGATGTTAAGGCTTATATTGACCCGCTTACCGGCAAGAAGCTTATTCAGATCGGTCCGGGAGAAGCTGCCAATTCCCATTTGATCTACTACCTGACCGATCATTCCGGCGGAAATGACTTCATCATCTTTTAACAAAGATTGCCCTCCGGAGCTATATCCTTTAATGATCAACTCATCCTCCTTAATATCGGTGGGTTTGAAGATAAGTTTCATGCCGTTGGAGAGTTCCCATTCGGTAGTACCTAAAACCGGATTGGTGGAAGTTTTTATGATTTTTCCAGGTACCGGATCTTTTTCGATGAGTTTTTTACCGGACAGATTATCGGTATATGGGCCAATTATAGCTGACTTATAGGTAGTAAGAACTTTTTGAATTTCCTGAATGGAGGGGATGGTTATTCCTTCTTTCTCGGGTCCTGTTACGGTAACAATTTCGTTGTCCTCCCTGACATACTTTTTTGCTTCCGAGTTTATTTCTTCAAGGGTTATTCCGGGAATTTCGGCCTTTGCAAATTGATATTCAAACTCAATTCCGGGATTTGGATTATTGAAGAGAAAGTATGAAAAATTAGGATAGACAAATTCCCGGTTTTTTCTTTTATCACGATCCATATATCGCGATTCATAATTACGCATGATATTCGCCTTGGCACGTTCAAATTCGCCCTGGGTAAATCCATAAAGTTTCATCCGTTCTATTTCCGTAAGTAACGCCGTCAGCGCTTTGATTGACTCATTGTTAGCGGCTGTTGCCGTTCCTGAAAAAACATCTTTTGTTTTCGTGAAATTTCCGTAATAGCTGTAAGCGGAAATGAAAGGGGGATTCTCGGTACGGGACAGTTCATTCATCCGTTGCCGGAACATATCATTAATCAGACTTCGGATAATCTGCAACCGCATATAGTTCAAATTTTTATCGCTATCTTTAATAACATCATGCTTAAAACTAATATCTACCGTGGTAGAAGTAGCTTCTTTGTCGGTGGCAGTCCCGATCAGGGGTTCAGTGTTATCCGGTAAGGGATAGATTTCCTTGGGAGTAGGATTTTGAACTTTGGGAATTGAGCCGAAAAGCTTTTGGATCTTTGCTTCCATAACCTTTTCGTCAAAATCGCCGACAACAATTATTGCCTGCAAATCGGGCCTGTACCATGTGTCGTAAAAACTGGTCAACGTTTGATAAGCAAAGTGGTTGATAACGGCAGTGTCTCCGATCACATTTCGCCTGGCATATTTTGATCCCCGGTAAATAATAGGAGCCAGTTCATTATTCATTCGTTCGTCTGCCGATCCATACATACGCCATTCTTCACGTATTACGCCGCGCTCAAGATCGACCTCTTCGGGAACGAAGGAAACATAGTGAGCCCAATCATGAAGGATCAATAATGAAGTATCGATAATTCCTTCCCGTAATAACGGAACATTCGATAAGTTATAGATTGTTTGACCGACCCCCGTACCTGCATTAACATTTGTTCCGAATTTTACTCCGATGGTAGCCAGATAATCAAGGATCCCCTTTTTAGGAAAATTTTTTGTTCCATTAAAAGCCATATGTTCGGTAAAATGAGCCAACCCATTCTGATTATCATTCTCTTCAATAGCGCCAACATTGTTAACGATATAAAATTCCGCTCTTCGTTCAGGGAGCTGATTTGATTGGATAAAATAGTGCATCCCATTTTCCAGGACACCTGTTTTTATCTTGGGATCAAGGGTCGGAATATCATTCAGGTTATAGGTCTGCCCGACCATCGACGAAGTACATGCCAATATAATTGAGATAAAGACAAAGACCGGAAAAAGAAGTGCTTTCATATATAATGATTTTAGGTTGGTTTAATGAACAAATATATCAATTATCTGTAAATGACGATTAATTCTGCTCTGTTCGCTTGTACTTCCAACGATTATGGCTCCAAAGCCAATTTTCAGGCTTTTTTCGGATGATCTCCTCCAGGGTCTTCATAAATTGGTGAACGATATAACCTTCTTGAACTTGTGATGGCTCCTCATGCAACATAATATATTCAAGGGTATAGAAGCCTTTTTTAATCCTTTGAATATCAGAATAGACAACCGGTATATTAAATTTGCGGGCAATCTGCTCATAACCTTTATGACAGGCGGTGTCCTGGTTTAGAAAGGTAAGCCATAAGGCTGTTTTTTGATCAAAAGGCCGCTGATCGACCCCCATGATGAAACAATGAGGATCATTTTTTAATTCATTAAATGCTCTTACCGTTCTAAAAAAAGGGATTAACTGCATTCCAAATTTGACTCGTTTACGATTGTTATAGTTGTTGAGATATTTATTTGTAAAGGGACTATAAATAATAATCATAGGGTGCATTAACTGTTTACCAAGAATTTTTCCCCATTCCGAATTGGCATAATGAGCACCGATTGAAATAACGCTTTTCTTTTGATAAAATAAATTATTTAAAAGGTCGGGATTCAATACATGAAAACGTTTAGTTAATGCGGACTCACTCATCGTTTGCCCCTTGACGGTTTCGGCCAGAACATCGCAAAAATTACGATAAAACTGCTTAGCGATGAACACTATTTCCTGAGGAGACTTTTCCGGAAAAGCATTTGTGAGATTGTTAAAAACAATTTTCTTTCGATATCCCCAAAAATAGTAAGCTAGGATATAAGCAAGCCATGAAATCGAATATAACAAAGGAAAAGGAATGAACCTGAACAATTGCACCAAAAAATAGATAATAATAGACTCAAACCGTTTGGACATATCATTCTTTTATTTGTTTCCCAGCCCTGCTGTGTCTCATGATATCAATGGCTGTGAAATAACCGGAATAGATCACTGCAGAAAATCCCCCCCCGAATTTATCCCAGGCAGAGGCTATAAAAAGATTGTCAACAAACTTTAAAATATTTACGGCAGCAACTTTCTGTGGACTTTGTGCAAAACCATAAATTGAACCGGCAGGATTCGAAGTATATCTCTCGATAGTCAATGGGGTGGCAGCATCAAAATATTCAATATTTTTTGCCACACCAGGCAAGTACTGTTCCAGACGATTTATTAAAAGGTGGGATACCCGATCCTTCTCTTTCAGGTACGCTTCTTTCGACAGATGTTTCCAATATTCGGCATAATCTGTGCAAACAATAGCGGCAAAGCTTTTTCCATTTGGAGTAAGACCGGAATCAAGTTGGCTGTAATCTGTCAGAATAAAATGTTTATTTTCAAAATCCGCATGATTTGTTCTTGCCACATCGCGAAGATTTTTTATTTCATCAGACATAAAGCAGGTACAATAAGCGGAATTACCTAAGAGCTTCAAAGGAAGATTAAAGCAAAGATAAAGGGTAAACATAGAGGACCCGATTTCGCATCCTTCATAATGTTTTTTCATTTCAGGATGAGAGATCATTCCTTCCACAACATTTATAACGGATGTATTGGCTACAACATAATCGGACCCAGCAATAATTCTAAGATTGGGATCGGCAACCGGATGATATTCTACACCAACAGCCCGATGATCCCGGATGATGATCTTATCGGCATGATGCCTCAATTTAACAGTTCCTCCATGAGTTATAATATAATTCATCAAGTAATCTGAAAGTTGCTGAGAACCTTTTTTGATAAATACTCCGGAAGAAAGATGAAAAGTTCCCTGGGCCTGTGCAAAATAATCCAGGGTAAGATTATATGGATTATCGGAAAAAGCCATCAGGTTCCCGGTGAGAGCTAATTTCAATTCGTCATCCGGAAAAAGAGAATCAAGATAATCGCCAAGACTTGTATGCGAGCTGGTTTCCACTGACCGGAATTTTCGATGATTGATCAATCGGTCGAAATAAATATTAAGGCCTTTAGACTGATCCGGGAATTTTGCTGTGAAAAGCCCGATTGCTTTTTTATGATCATGAGGGACGATAAGATCGGAACCCCGGTGAACAAATCGATAAAATATTTCGGTTGGAATGAAATCGATATTTTCGAAAACATTCAACTCTCTGAAGATTTTATTTTTTAAATTTCCACCATCAAATCCATCCATCGCATGCAACCCGACTTCAATATTAAAATCCTTATGACGGTATGTTGTTGCACATCCTCCCGGAACATTGTTTTGTTCCAGGAGCAAAACATTTATCCCTTCGTGCGATAATTTTGCGCCACAGACAAGCCCGGCAAGGCCTCCGCCGATAATGATAACACCGAATTGTTCGGACATGGAATTATTAAATGATTTGATTATAGATCTGTGATACAAGATGTTGATATTTCTGGTACAAATGCTTCCGTCTCAGCTTGAGCGTATGGGATAATTCTCCGGTTAAAGTCGTCCACTCATCACAAACCAACAGGATTTTTTTTATTCGTTGATAATCCAACAATTCTTTATTTAAATTATCAACGATTTCCAAATAAAAGCTTATTACTTCGGGCATTTTAACCAGGGATTCCGGAAGTTGATCCTTGATGTTCTTGGTCTCACACCAGTTTTTAAGATTTTCAAAATTTGGAGATAAGATCACACCGACAAATTTCTGACCGTTACCAACGATAAAAGCCTGATCAATAAATATCGACTCCTTCAGTTTATTTTCCATCAATTGGGGGGCTATGTATTTCCCGTTTACCAATTTAAACATCTCTTTCTTCCGGTCGGTCACTTTTAAAAACCGGTCATTTTTAATATAACCAATATCTCCTGTCATAAACCACCCATCTTTATCATAGGCCGCGACAGTGGCATCGTTATCTTTATAATATTCAACCATGACATTGGGCCCTTTGCATAGAATCTCGCCATCGCTGGCAATTTTAAGTTCAACATCATTTATACGGCATCCAACCGAGCCAAGCATGACATCGGGAGCATCCTGCCTGTTGATAGTGATTATTGGAGATGTTTCGGTGAGCCCGTACATATTGATTATTTTCACCCCTGCAGCCCAGAAAATTTTTTCTACCTGAGGCTGAAGCATGGCACCACCACATCCTACGATCCTGATTCTGTCACCAATAGCTTTTCTCCATTTGGAGAAGACCAATCTGTTTGCAATCGAGAGCTTTAAATTGTACCAAATTGAATTCCGGGTGTTGTCATTGAATTTCATACCAAGATCAATCGCCCAGAAAAAGATTTTTTTCTTGAATCCTTTCAATTTGTGCCCACGGGCAATAATAGAGGAAAGAATTTTCTCAAGTATCCGTGGCACCGCATCGAAGCCTTCGGGCCTGACCTCCTGCATATTGGAAGCAATAGCATTCATATTTTCCGCGTAGTAAATACTGGTACCGCAATACTGTGTTTGGTAATTACCAAGCCTGCCTCCCACATGACAAAGGGGTAGAATACTCAGATAGCGAAATCCGGGATCAAGTCGGAAAACACCGGATGCTGCTATGAAATTTGAAACCAGATTTTGATGGGAAAGTAAAACGCCTTTCGATTCGCCGGTAGTTCCGCTCGTATATATCAGAACAGCGATATCGGTAGGTGCGATTTCACTTTTAATTTTTTGCAACCGGGAATCCTGGAAATCTGCATTTTTTTTACCCAGTTCGACGATTTCCATCCAATTTGATGCGCCTGCAATTTCATTGAAAGTAAAAATACCCTTCAGGGTTGGGATGGTCCTTGCCAGGGGTCCGAATTTCTGAAATAACAGTTTATCGGAAATAAACAGATATTTGGCTTCAGAATGGTTGATAATGTGTTCAAACTCTTTTTTATGAATAGTAGGGAAGATAGGAACGTGTACTATCCCAAGAAGTGCCATACCGACATCAACAAAATTCCATTCCGGCATATTATTACTGATTGAGGCAACTTTATCGCCTTTTTTCAGTCCAAGGTGCATTAAACCAAGGCTGAACCAATGGGAATAGTTTAGATAATCGTGGGTACTGAATTTTTTCCAAACCCCTTCTCGCTTACATACAAATACATCCTCTTTGTCATTGAAGAGTTCTTTGTATCTGTCAAGAATATCAAAAGTTCTCGTGACTTCCACAACAGGTTATTTTGTTTTCGCAAAAATACCATAAAAACAATAAAAAGTACAGACTTTTCCAATGCTTTCTACATTCTTATATGGATTAAATGCAGCCACAATTCAAATCTTCCGCGTCCTTAATTTACTTCTAAAAACCTACTGTATTTGTCAGAAATCACGTACCTGATTGAAAATGATTTCTAAAAAAATCCGAAATAATTTTACTAATAAAATGCATTCTTTTTTCTATTCTAAACCAAAAAAAAAACATATTATTCAGACCAAGTTAACTTGCTATCGCTACCGGGATAGAATAATTTCATTAAACGATTTTCCGGTAAAAAATCAGGAACATATTTTTTTCTTTCTCCCGGAGGTAAAGAAAATTACGTAGTTTTGTGTCACTGATTAATATCTCTTTTTTCGTGGAATTTTTATATATTATAATTGGATTAGTTCTGGTTTTCGATTTCATAAACGGATTTCATGATTCGGCCAATTCAATCGCTACCGTTGTTTCAACAAAAGTTCTCACTCCATTTCTAGCAGTTTGTATGGCTGCCTTTTTTAATTTTATTGCCTTCCTTATTTTTAGTGTAAAAGTTGCAACTACAATCGGTAAAGGTGTTGTAAATCCTGATTCGATTAATCTTACCGTTATTGGTTCGGCACTGATTGCTGCCATAATCTGGAATTTACTCACCTGGTGGTGGGGACTTCCCTCAAGTTCATCCCATACGCTGGTGGGAGGTTTGGTAGGGGCTACTATAGTAAAAGCGGGAATCGGAGCGGTAGTGATTTCCGGTGTTCTGAAAATTATTGCGTTTATAGTTATTGCCCCGTTACTTGGGATGATTATTTCTTTTATTTTTTCTGCAATTTTATTGCAACTATGCAAAAGATTCTCCCGGTCAAAGGTTGATAAATATTTCCGAAAATTTCAGCTGTTATCTGCTGCCGCATTCAGTCTGGGACATGGGGGCAATGATGCGCAAAAATCCATGGGAATCATCTGGGTTGCTTTGATTGTGACAGGACATGTCACAAAACACGATCCCATCGCGTTATGGATCGTTTTATCTTGTTATACAGCAATATCCTTAGGTACCTTATTTGGCGGCTGGCGAATTATTAAAACCATGGGTCAAAGAATCACTAAATTAAAACCCTTTGAAGGATTTTGCGCTGAAAGCGCTGGAGCATTAACACTTTTCGGTGCGACTGAACTGGGAATTCCGGTCAGTACTACCCATACAATTACCGGGGCAATAATCGGAGTTGGCGCCAGGAAAGGAGCTTCGGCAGTTAAATGGGGCGTTACGAAAAAGATTTTCTGGGCATGGATTCTGACCATCCCGGTTTCTGCCTTGATCAGTGCCTGTACATTTTTTATATTAAATCAGATTCTTTGATTCAAATGAATGGTTGAATATAAAATCTTTTCTTATTAATGTGAAATTAATAATTTAATCATATGAAAGTGGATTCATTATTAAAGTTATTTGTTCCGAAGGACCCTTCTTTTTTCCCTTTATTCAAACAAGATGCCATGATCCTGATTAAAGCGGCAGAACTTCTCAAACAGCTAATGGATACTAATACCGTTGAACAACGCGACCCTTTTATTAAACAAATAAAAGAAGTTGAACATGAAGGGGATGAAATAACACATCAGATTTATAAGCAACTCAATAAATCCTTTATCACACCTTTTGATAGAGAGGATATTCAGACCATGGCCTCCTCAATGGATGATGTGACGGATTATATAAATGGCACCAGTCAACGTATACAATTGTATAAACCCAAAAAAATCACTCCCGAATTCGTCGAATTTGCTGAAATAATTTATCAGGCGGCAAAAGAGATCGAAGTTTCATTATTCAACCTTAAAGATGCTGTTAAAAACAGAGAAAAAATTCTTCAGGCCTGCATCAACCTGAATACGCTTGAAAACAAGGCCGACGATCTTTATCATAGTGGTATTTCAAAACTTTTCGAGGAAGAAAAAGATACCATAGAGCTGATAAAAAACAAAGAAATTTTTGCCACACTCGAAAAAACCATCGATACTGCAGAGGATGTTTCGGATATCATAAAAACGATTCTCATTAAAATGTCATAATCCATTATTTACCTTATGGAAATTCTATCGGGGAACTTTTTTTTATAAACCGGTCAGATGGATTGTCCATATTTCAAAACCGGATTTGGACAAGTTGCTCCCTGGCGACTTTAATCATGGATTAATTCTTCGTTAACAAATCATTAAATCGGAATATTTCATAAACAGGGATTATATCTTTGTACTTTTCCCTGATTTATGAAAATCACTACCTGTCAATTCAGTGATTCCTATTTCCCCATCATGGATGGAGTCGGAATGACTGCCCATAGTTACGCTTATTGGTTGAATAAAAACTACGGTAAAAGCGTTCTCATTGCACCTAAAGTCAAGGATTACAAAGATCATGCGGATTACAAAGTTTACCGTTTCAAATCAATACTTTTACCTGGGATGAATCCCTATAGGGTGGGCTTACCCATGATAGATGTTAAATTCAAACAAAAAATCAGAAAAATTAAATTTGATTTAATGCATGCACATTGTCCTTTTATAAGCGGACAACTTGCCAAAAAACTATCACGTAAACTAAATGTGCCCCTGGTTACGACATTCCATACAAAATATCGCGACGATTTTAAAAAAGTCATAAACAACGAGTTGTTCATCGATTTTATGATGAATTTAACATTGGATTTTTATAATACGGCCGACCTGGTTTGGGTTCCCAATACTGCTACAGGATATACTTTAAAAGAGTATGGATTTACGGGTTCTTTTGAAATAATGCCGAATGGCACAGATATGGAAATTCCGGAGAAGGCCCAACTTCTCAGGTGGCGGAATAAAGGTTTGGAAATGATTGGTGCAGACCCCAATGAATTTGTGATGCTTTTTGTTGGTCAGCATCGTTGGGAAAAGAATGTAAGGCTTATTTTAGAAGCCTTGAAAACCCTGTACGACGATAAAAAAAAATTCAAAATGGTTTTCGTCGGAGAAGGTTATGCTGTCAAGGAAATGAAGAAACTTGCCAAGCTATTCCGACTGAAGGACATTATCAGATTTCTTGGGGTAATAACTGATCGGAATGAATTAAAAAATATTTATGCAGCCTCGGATCTGTTTATTTTCCCTTCAATTTATGACAATTCGCCCTTAGTTATCCAAGAAGCTGCTGCTTTCAATATCCCTTCCATTGTGGTAAAAAACAGTTCCTCTTCCGAAGGTATCGTTGATGGGGTTAATGGATTTATAATTGACAACGAGGTAGATTCCCTCGTGCAAAAAATCAGTGAATTAATCAATGAACAGGATTTTATTAAGAAGGTTGGAGAAGGTGCCAGAAAGTCTATTCATCATACATGGGAGAGCGTTGTCAACGATGTGTGTTTAAGATATGTTGATATTATCAAGGATCATCGTTCTAGGAATTCAAGAATCTATGTTGATGATGAAGATTGATGTAAAGAGGTACGGATCTTCTGAATTAAAGTATATAACTCCTCCTAAACATTAAATGTCCATTGATAAATAGTGAAATCAAAAAAACAATAATTCAATCTAAATATTTCTGATTTTTCCCGCCATTTACTTTTCTCCTTATTTTTGATTAACTTTACCCGGAGTTTAATTAATCTTTTTGATTCTTTTGTTTCTAAAATATTTTAGTATAAATGAACCTAAGAATGAGGATTTAAATGTGATTTTATAATCTTCAAATCAAATCAATTGCGAAATGAAAACAAAAAAGAATGTTAATAAAACAAAAAAAATAAAATACATGACAACAAAAGCCGGACTCGCCTTAAAAAATCAATTTTATTTAGACGCGTCATGGTTCATTTCAGAAATCCTTGAAAAACGATTGAAATCGTTGCTTGAAAAAGTCAGTAATCAAAGACCGGGAGCAGGGTTTACTTTGGAGCAATGTATAAAAAGAATCAAACACATCCATGTCATGGGGAAAAACCAGCAATTCAAAACGTATTTCGAAGTACAACTGATTGACAAAACCCGGACTTGGAAAAATCAGCGGAATACGGTTATAAAGGATATGCTTGACTCTCATGTTTCAAAAGCACGAAAAGAAAAACTGGCGATGGATGGCATCCGGCTGTTAAAAGAATGGAACAAGGCGCTTAAGAATTACAAATCGGAGATTGTAAAAAACATTCCGGAAGCGCCTTCCATAATAGCCCGTAATAACAATCTCATCAATGAATAAGAAAGAGACAGGTGAATTCATTTACCGCTTTTATCGTAAACGAACGACCTCTTTTTTGGCAAATCTTTATAAGGCAAGCATTACAGGCGAACAAGAAGATATTCATCAGGCGCGAGTTGATGTTAAGAAAATTTTAGCGCTTTTTCGGCTTTTCGAAATCGTTTTACCTGATTTTTTTCAAAAGGATGATTATTTTTATCTTTTTAGAAGACTTTTTGACATCACTGGTAAAATAAGAGAAATTCAAGTAAATGGAATGCTTTTAGATCAATATGGTCATGATAATCCTGAAACTCTTCGTTACAGGGATTTTTTAAAATCAGAAGAAACACGACTAACGAAACAATTCCTTTTGACCGTACAGAACTTTGAAGAGCGCAACCTTAAAAAAACGGAAGTAGAAATTCGGAGAATAGGAAAAAAAATAGGTAGAGAAAAATTTGTATCTCTTGCATATAAATTTGTCCTGAAAAAAACACGGAAAACAAGAAAAATATTGAACGAAAAAAAATCACCCGAATACCTTCATAAAATACGACAGAATCTTAAGTCTATTGGTGCTATTGCATCATTATCGAATAGTATTAAAAAGGATGATAAACTCAGTGATATATTAAGTGATTTATTAAAAACTGAAATACATATTGGTGAGTGGCATGACAACCAGGTTTTTATTGAATCAATCCAATCTTTTTTAAAGAAGAAGGCTAAGGCACGAAATTGTAAGTTTATTTTGATGAAAAAATTAAGAATTCAGATTATTAAAGAAAACCTGGTCATACAAAAGGCAATCCTTCCTGAATTGGGACTACTTCTGAGTACGATTTTAGATCCCCCCCGCCAGTTATCTTCTTGATCTCATCCATACAGGGTGTTTGATAGTGTGAAATTCAGACCTTTTTCTTTCACCTACCTAAAATCGAGGTTGATATTGAAAGGATAAGCATGTTTTGTGATTAGATGTTTTTTTTACTTTTGAATCCATGGGAGCTGCTTAAATGAATAAACGAGTCTTTATTTTATTTTTTTCCTTTCTTCTTTTTTTACAATCTTTCCGTGGACTTTGTGAAGACCGGGCAGATTATTACTACCTGAAACTTCTTTCGAAAAGTGCAACAGGGAAGTCGAGGGTCAACATGTTACTTCGCTTATCTAAAATGATTTCCGATACGGCTCCTTCTTCAGGTTTCCTTTTTGCCTACGATGCATTAAAAGAATCGACGAAACTTGATTATCCCAAAGGGAAAGCTGATTCACGGATGCTGATTGGTCATTATTTTACCAGTCAAAGAAAATATTTTCCCGCATATGAATTTTATTTGGGTTCGCAAAAATTATATGTCAAATTAAAGGATCAGGATGGAATTCTTGAAGGATACCTTGCGATCGGATCTCTTTCGGAATTTTTAAGAGATGACAAGAATGCCAAAAGCTATTTTCAAAAAGGACTTTCGCTGGCCAGCTCCTTACATAAATGGTTCATGGTAATAATGCGTACTTATAGATATATTTGAAAGAAAAATCTGATTTACAATGAGTACAAGTTTGCTTAGTCATGCCTTCGGGCTTACGGATCAGGAGTACCTCAAGACGGAGTACAA
>Ga0247840_10001856_pt1 | contig 39171 bp, 35 predicted proteins | sample LaCruzMarch2015__FD_192404 | JGI IMG/M metagenome (GOLD analysis project Ga0247840, IMG submission 192404) | Freshwater microbial communities from meromictic Lake La Cruz, Castile-La Mancha, Spain - LaCruzMarch2015_17m | ecosystem: Environmental > Aquatic > Freshwater > Lake | place: Spain... | reverse complement strand
ATTGGGACAATACCAGGGGTCCGCTGAAAATGAGTCCCGTATCCGGTAGAGTGAGGAAAAATTCCATACTATGGCAGACTATACTGTTGACTGGGAGTACTGGATTGCTCCCAACAACAATTTTGTCTATATCTCACCCTCATGTCATGAAATTTCGGGATACTCTCATGAGGAGTTTATCGTAGATCCTGCGCTTCTGACAAAGATTATCTGTAGCGTGCCATAAGTAATGTCCGTTTGTTGACAGAGTTTTTGAGCAGCGGCTCAGGATGAACTGACGGTCACGGCATACCCTATCAACCTCCACAGGAAAAACCGACCAGAAAAAAAAGAACACTTAAAATTTACAAAAACTTAACTACGTGTGCTGCTCTTATCATCAAGAGTAGTGAATTGCAAATCAGTACGGTGACATGGTTGTCTACTGACACAATTCTTTCGGGATCCCAGAACAACATGCCGCTACAGCAGGTTATCATGGATGAACTATCATTTGTTCAGAAAAACCGTGTTGACCTGATGACCCAAAAAGGGCCGCAGGCAATTCATATAATTGTCCTGCTCGCGTGTGTTCTTACGAACGTGATCTTTTTCCGGGTCAGATCCGATTATATCGCCCTCTTTATCGCAGCCAGCTTCTACCTCAACATGTTCTATTTTATCACCCTGTTAATCCCGACTAATTTCAAAAAAGCCAACCTCCCGGCAGCGGATATCTCCCGGTTCCGTACATGGCTCCATGAGATCGGCGTAACATCCGGCACATCCCGGATTACCCGGTTATTTACCAACGCACTCTTCATCAACAGCCGGACACTGTCACTCGGAATCGGGCTCGTATTCTCTATTGACATTGTGTTTGCCCTCATCCACTATTACTGGGGTCTTCCGCTCCTTACCACGATCATTGTCATCACCCAGTGTGCTGTCATTGTCAGCTTCTACCTGCTGGTCTGGAAGATGGAACCCTTTTCGATGACGTATGTAAAAAAAGTGGAGCAGGTAAAAAGCAGTCTTCACCGGCAGAAACTGCCGACCCGGCTGGTTACTGCCATGTTCATTTTCGGTTTTTTGCTTGCCATATTCCTGTTTATAACTACCATGATCTACCTGCCGGGTGTAACGCTGGGTGCCTTTATCGACCAGTCACAGCTGGATGAGCTCGGGTACCTCTTTAGTCTTCTCGCCATCCTTGCCATCAGCCAGTACTTCATCGTCAGGTACATCCACGGGATTACCAGCAGGGTGATGGCGGACCGGCTCTTTGACTTCAAGGAAAGTTCACTTAAGGATCTCCTTGACACGGAGAATCCGGGTATCCCCCGTAATTCAAATACGGAAAAGAATCCCCTTGAGACGAGTGTACTTCTGCTCGAATCCAAGATCTACATCATAAGGCGGAATTCTCTTGCAGGGGCATTTCCGGTCTTTGTCGTGGATCTTGACTTCTCGGTGATGATGGATAACACGACCCTGACTGCAATCAAGGGATATATCGTGGACAGAAAATAATAAGGGGAGCCAGGATTTTTTCACGGCAAAATATTCCCGGTAAAAATTTTGTTTTTCCTCCATGCAGGAGACAGAATGCCTAAAAATCCATACCCTTTAATAATCAAAAATGAAATGAACCGCATGGAAAACTGTAGTATTTGTGGAGCCTCAAAGGCTCAGATTATTGGAATTATCGGGGCAGTTCTTCTCATCATTGGATGTTTTGCACCGTTATTCTCCGTTTCCGTCCTTGGGAAAACCCTGTCGGTCTCGTTTTTTACGGTTGGATTCGACATTTATGGAGGAGCGCTAACCCTCACTGCCCTGGTTATCATCGGGCTCCTCTTTGTAAAAAAGATTCAGGAAGCCCAGGGTGCCGGAATAGCGGTCTTCATCACGATCCTTGTTTTTTTCGCTGATGCTATAGCCGCGTATAACGGGATTCGGGATATGGGGATTATTGGATCATTTGCAGCAGGTTTTTTCAGCTTTGGTTATGCCTGGATTATTCTTTTTGCCGGTGCAATTATCCTGATCGCTGCGCCGTATGCTGAGCTTTTATTCCAGACCAACTAATAATCAACTGATGGGAATACGATAGAAAAATCCATTCATTTTTTATAAACTGGGACAATTGATCAGAAAATTTCGGGTGGACCCCTCGCCACTGCGTTCATCATCAGGGTAATCTGTGTGGTGTAAGATCCTGCCTATTTCATCAACCGTTTCCTGACGAGGGGTCCTCTCAAACGGCTGTTTTGTTTTTTCCCGTGGTGTATTCTTGCCGCCATCTGTATTCCCCTGTAGGAGGACCGGTGTGGAACCGTAAAAATTCCACAAACAAACTTCGTTACGCATCCCTACCAGTTTTATTGGATGGCAAAAAAATACCGGGATGTCCGGGACGATCTGCAGCACAGGTTTTACTGGATTACACCGGTCGCACGCGGATCTTCATCTCTGCAATCTTATCGTAAACCTTTGCCGTTTTAGACAGCGTCCACCGGTCGAAGACAAGCGACTGGAACGGTTGCCAAATCACCACCCAGCAGAAGATCACAAGCACGTTCTCTACGACTTCATTGATGGGGTTGCCCTTGAACTGGGAACAGATGGCAATGCCGATAAATGAGGGAATACATACGGCGATTGTCAGCCGGACCTCCCGGAGCCCGACCTTCTGGGTAAGTTTCATGTCCCGCCGCACCTCCCCCGCACGGAGCCGGAAATGGGACCGGATCGATGAAACGATCGCAGTCTCGCGGGCAGGCATCAGATCAGATGCCGGGAGCAGAATTTCAAGATGGTCACACAGATCTGCATGATCTCCACTCGGAACTGCCAGCACTTCATGGAAGATCTGGGTTTCGGCACGGTCGGACAACTCCCGGTTGTTTTCAGGAGTCGGATCATCCGGGTCAAAGAAATGTGCAATCGTCCGGAACGTTACGGATGCACAGTGATTTTTCTGCTTTGTATCGTCAGGCATAAACTCACTCCCTTTACATATTGTTGTTAATCCTGTTTGAGCCAGCCGAGATTGAAGTACACCCATGCCATCAACACCATGACAAGACCGACGACCGTGACCATCTGCAACAAGGTTGCCGCCCACGGATTGCCGATCAGGTTCATGCCAAGGAGCCCGCCGACGATTGCCGGGACCATCGTGAGTGCGGTTAAAACCGCGAGGATCTTCATGACCCGGTTCATCGAAAACGAGGTCGTGTTTAAGTAGAAATCCACCATCCACGCAAAGGAGTCCGAGACATGCTGGGCGTTATCTGAGCTGAGGGAGCACCGATCGATCAGGGACCGGAGCCTGCCTTCTTCTGCCGTGTCCTTTCCCAAGGTTTCCTCAATGTGGTCACAGACCTCTTCAAGAGCGCTTTTTGTGTGGAGGATCCCGGAGATAATCCGGCTCTGGGCTTTCTGGTCGGTGTACATCATCGAAAGGAAGTTTGACGGGAGCATGTTCATCGGCAGCGCTTCAAGATGAACGAGCTGCTCTTCTGCTGCGAGGTTCAGGTCCTCGATTGTGGCGAGTTCATCCCGCACGATCAGGTAGAGGAGGTTTGGACCTGAGAGCGTGATCCCTTCAGCAGCTCCAGCATCGATCACACGGTCCAAAACCGGGACATCCGTTTGGGAGAAGGTCATCACTCCGCTCTTGTCATAGACAAGGAGCACCCCGTCCCAGGAGAACTGCCATGTGCTCCCGGCATCCGGCTCCCTTTCGAGCCGCGGGACTTTCAAAAAGACGGTTGTGAGAGTGCCATGGCTTTCAGCACGGGTGTAGGAGTGCGAACGGAGTTTCACCTCAAGGATGTAGGACTGGATGGAGGTGATCCGGGAAAGAGCGGGTATGTCTGTCGGTGTCAACCCGGAAAAATCGAGCCACCTGCCCGTTCGTTCAATACCTGATGTTGTCTCATCAACCGTAACGGGTTGCCAGCCAGACAGCGGAGACGGAACTCCGGCAGCCGGCGCCGCAAGGGAGAGTGCACGGATCCGCATTCCCGCTCCCGCAGGTTCATCCCTTGAAATTTTTGATTTTTCTGCGAGATGTTTCCCAACTGATTTCCCGCCCCTGTACAGTACCTGGATCGCTTGCATCGCCCGGAGCACCCGGAAATACCTCGCGATCCCCAACCCCATGCCGATAACGAGTGCAACAGCCGGAACCCCTATGATGATCAGGTCAAGGATGTTCCACGGCGAGGTGACATACGCCCACCGGTCGGGGGCAACAGCGAGGCGGCAGATGTACTCAATGACAAAGAAGATCCAGATAGCAATATCGAGGATGATAAGGAACGATACGACGGCTGCCGGAAGCACTACTACATCCGGGATGAGAAGGATCGGGATCAGGAGGAGGGCAAGGGCACCCATCACCTTCTCGCAGAAGACCGCGTCTACGAGCTCACGCATTTCTTCGGCATGTTCCCGCCTGCCGAGATCTTCCCAGTTCTGCCATGGCGTGATACGTATGAAAGTACCCGGCGGTCCGAGGTTCGGTCGAAGTTCAGACCGGGTAGTCACCGGCACTTTTTTTCCTGTCGTGGGGGGCATAGTGGCTCCTCGCGGCCAACCAGTATAGTACCGGCTGTGCCTGTATGAACGATTGTCATCATCCTTTTCATTTATACGTGCCGTTTCTGGTTTATCCGGTGTAACGACGGGTTGCAACCGGCACTGCGATATATCCCGGAGATATCCCCCCGGGATCGTCTCCGGGGGGTCCTGCGAAAAAAATTTCAGGTGTTTTGGCGTTTTTTTGTCCGGGAAATTCCGTGTGAAAGTATTTTTATGGCGATAAAATCCAACTCCTCTATTCAGGTAAGGATAGTATGAGTGAAACCCCCGCTTCGCAGAAGATGTCCCCAAAGGACCTGTTGATTGTTGTCGTGATCGGTCTTGGATCATTTATGGCCGGTCTGGACGGGACGATCGTCAATATCGCCCTTCCCACCATTGCCAGATCATTTGATGTAACGACCGTTGAGGTCTCATGGGTGCTGAACGCGTACCTGATCGTGATGGTGAGCCTCCTCCTTGCAGCATCCCGTATCGGCGATATGAAGGGGTATCGGAATATCTATCTTATCGGGTTTGCGATCTTCACGCTGGGTTCAGCTACCTGCGGGTTTGCGCCGGATATCGGGATCCTTGTCGCCTCCCGCATGCTCCAGGCTGTCGGTGGTGCGATCATTTCAGCGCTTGGTGCGGTTATGGTTACGTCATACCTGTCCTCATCAGTGCGGGGGCAGGCGCTGGGGATTGTCGCGATGTTTCTGATGCTCGGGGCTGCACTCGGCCCGGTTATCGGCGGATTTTTGACGAGCGCGTTCTCATGGCAGTTCATCTTCTACGTAAACCTGCCAGTAGGGATATTTGCGATACTTTTAGGGATGCACGCACTGCCCCGGCTCGCCCCGGTTACGCCAAAGGCGAAGATGGATGTGTCCGGTGTCGTTTTGCTCTTTGTGGCGCTCGGGGCACTCATCTTCGGTCTGAACAACGTGCAGGGATCAACGCCGACACTCGGGGCAATCGCTCTTGTTATTTCCATCGTGTTCTGGCTTCTCTTCATCTGGCAGGAACGCCGGGGTGCCGAACCATTGATCAACACGGCTCTTTTCTCCAGCCGGGGCTACTCGCTGCAGAACATCAACATCATGCTCCTGAACATGGTGATGGCAGGGGCGATGGTCATTATGCCGTTCTATCTTGAGATGGTGAAGAATATTCCCACGGATAATGCCGGGACCATCCTCCTCGCGCTCCCGGTGGGGATGATTCTTACTGCGCCCATTGCGGGAAAGATCTCCGATGCGACCGGGACGAAAAAACCGATCATCCTCGGGTTTGCAATCTGTGTTATCTCCATGTTCTTCCTTACCACCATCTCGGGGAACACGAGTGTCGGGCATATCAGTGTCTACCTGTTCCTCCTCGGTGCCGGTACTGGCATTGCGTATTCCCCGCTGAACAGTGCGGTTATGGGGGAGGCACCGGTGAAAGACCGGGGCTCGACTTCGGGGTTGATACGGGTGATGACGAATATGGGGTCATCTGTTGGTGTGGCGATGGTGATGCTTGTCGCCACCTTTGCGGCGGGAACAAAGATTGCCGCAGTCGCTAACAAGACCCTACCGCCTGCTGCACTGTCCGGTGCGTTTGACGCGGCATTTCTGTTCTGCATGGTGCTGGAAGTGATCGGGGTCGTCTTAATGCTCGCGGTGAAAGGAAAAGAGCCGTCGGGTGTGATTGATGAGGAATCGAGGATGGCGATTTAGGGTGGACACCGGGAATGAAACCCGGTTTTCTTTTTTAGTGCAAGTACATGCCAACACGAGGCATCGCGGAAAAAAGGAAAGATAGATGCTGTAATGCTGCCGTATCTATCATATAAGAGGCGCTCTCCCCTTGTCGGCACCACAGGCTATTCTCGATCTTGTCGAACGGTACGAGTATAACCGTGCGGTCTATCACAAGGGACAGAAGAACGAGACCGAGCTGCGCCGCGAGTTTCTCGACCCGTTTTTCCGTGCGCTGGGCTGGGACGTGGACAACAACAAGGGATACTCAGAAGCATACAAAGAGGTTGCCCACGAAGACCCGATCCGTATACAAGGGCAGACAAAGTTTGTCGATTACTCGTTCCGGGTAGGAGATTCACGGAAATTCATCTGCGAGGCAAAGAAGCCGGCGGTTGCGATTAAAGATGATCTCGGTGCGGCGCTCCAGTTGCGCCGGTATGCGTGGAATGCAAAGCTGAAGCTCTCGATTCTCACAAACTTTGAGGAGTTTGCGGTCTATGACTGCAACGTGCCGATCAGAAAAGAGGATACCGCCGCAACCGCCCGGATCGCATTCTTTCCCTACACAGAATATGAGAAACGATGGGAACGGATTGTTTCCGTCTTCTCTCCCGAAGGTATCCGTAAGGGTTCGTATGACAAGTACGTCGAATCGAACGGCGAGAAGCACGGTACTGCGGGCGTGGACGAAAAATTCCTTGAGGATATCGAATCGTGGCGGCTGCACCTTGCGCGAAACATAGCACTGCGCAATGCAGCGCTGACGGTTGAGCAACTGAACACCGCTGTCCAGTTGATCATCGACCGGATTATTTTTTTGCGGATATGTGAGGACCGGGGCATAGAAAAGTACGGGACGCTCCATGCCCTTGAAAGCGGGGAGGAAATCTATTCACGGTTGTGCGAACTGTTCCGGCATGCAGATGATAAATACAATTCCGGGCTGTTCCATTTTGCTCGCGAGTCCGGGCGCGACGAGATGCCGGACACGCTGACGCCCGGGCTCGTGATTGACGATAACGTCTTAAAGCATATTATCCAGCGGCTCTACCCGCCGGAGAGCCCGTACGAGTTCTCGGTGATCCCCGGGGCGATTCTCGGGTGCGTGTACGAGCAGTTCCTTGGAAAAGTGATCCGGCTTACCGCGGCGCACCGGGCGGAAGTCGAGGACAAGCCGGAGGTCAGGAAGGCAGGGGGCGTCTTTTACACACCGGAGTACATCGTTGACTATATCGTGAAAAAGACTGTTGGCGAACTGGTGAAAGGGAAATCCCCGCGGGAGCTTTCTGGGCTCCGCGTGCTCGATCCCGCGTGCGGGTCCGGTTCGTTTTTGCTCGGTGCATACCAGTTCCTCCTTGTCTGGCACCGGGACTGGTATATCGAGCATCTCGTGCCGGTGCTTGCCGATCATCCGGCGACATCTGCGGAAGTCCGTGCGCTGCTTCCGGATCTGCATGCAGCAGGGAAGGCAAAGAAGGAGGGCGTGTACGAACTTCCCATCTACAAGGCGGGTAACGGTAACGGTTCAAAGATGCGGAGCGACTGGCGCCTCACAACATCAGAGCGCAAACGCATTCTCTTAAACAATATCTTCGGCGTGGATATCGATACGCAGGCAGTTGAAGTGACGAAGCTCTCGCTGCTCCTGAAAGTGTTGGAGGAGGAGAGCGAAGAGAACGTGTCAAAGCAGCTCAAGTTGTTTGCCGAACGGGCGCTCCCCTCCCTGCACCAGAACATCCGGTGCGGGAACTCGCTCGTCGCCCCGGACTATTTCGATTACAAACAGGCACATCCGTTCAACATGGACGAGCGCAAACGGGTGAACCCGTTTGACTGGCGCACCGGATTCCCTGCGGTGATGGCGGCAGGTGGGTTCGATGCGGTGATTGGCAACCCGCCGTATGTCCGGCAGGAATCGTTGAAAGAGCAGAAGGAGTATTACCAGTCACGGTATGCGGTGTACCAAGGTACCGCCGACCTCTACGCGTACTTCATCGAGAAAGGGATCTCGCTCTTGCGTCCCGGTGGAATTTTCTCGTACATCGTGGCGAACAAGTGGATGCGGGCGAACTACGGCAAACCCCTCCGGAAGTTTTTACTGACAAAACAGATCGAGGAGATCGTGGACTTCGGCGATCTGCCGGTCTTCAAAACCGCAACCACGTACCCGTGCATCCTGCGGGTCTCGAACAACAAACCCGCCAAAGAATTCTGCGTCTCGAAGGTGGAGACGCTCGACTTCCCGAGCCTTGACGCGTACGTGCAGGAGCACCGGCACCCGATGGATCAGAGCACGCTCACTGATGGCGGGTGGACGCTTGGCGACAAGCGGACTGAGCAACTGCTGAAGAAGTTGCATAGCGTGGGAAGACCGTTGGCTGATTACGTTTTTAATGGAATTTATTTTGGTATTAAAACTGGGTTGAATAGTGCATTTGTTATTGACGAAAAAGTAAAAAATCGAATAACCGAAGAAGATCAAAAAAGTGCGACGTTAATCAAACCATTTTTAGTCGGAAAAGATATCAAACGGTATCATGCGCTTAAATCTGAAAAGTTCCTAATTTTAATTCCCAAAGGCTGGACAAATTCCCTATCCGGGGATGTGAAGAATAAATGGAAATGGTTCAAGGACGAATACCCCTCAGTCGCTCGCCATCTTGAACCTTTTTCCGAACAAGCTGAAGAACGAACGGATAAAGGAGATTATTGGTGGGAACTCAGAGCCTGTGAATATTACGGAGAATTTGGAAAACAGAAAATTTTCTACCCGGATATTGCACCAAGAGGGTACTTCACTCTTGATGTGGTGGGAAATCATTATTGCGCGAATTCATGTTATTTTATCGCCAATAATCAAAAATATCTATTAGGATTACTGAATTCCAAACTTATCACCTATTATTATAGCAAATCAGCAGCGTTAATTCGAGGGGGATATTTAAGATTCTTCACGCAGGATATCGAAAAACTTCCCATCTACACCCCCGACTTCGACACGCTCGCGGACACGTCCCGGCACGACAAGATGGTCGCACTCGTCACGCAGATGTTAGATCTTCACAGATATTTGCCGCAGGCGAAGACGGATCAGGAGCGTCGGCTCGTGAAGCAGGAGATCGAGACGACGGATGTCAAGATCGATGCGCTGGTGTACGAGCTGTACGGGTTGACGGCGGAGGAGATTGCGGTGGTGGAGGGGAATCAAAAAAATTAACCACTAATTCATATAAATAATGAGAATTTTCATTAAAAATAAATGCTCCCCAAGCATTTCCGACATTTCCTAATCCGCCAACACCATATCCAATGGCCTGCACGCTTTTTAATTTTTCAATCGTCAATTCCAATTCAAAACAATTGAGAGACAAATCTTCGATTTCTGTTTTTATGTCTCTTGTTCGAAGTTCCAATGATTCTGGATTTTTTCTTAATTCAGGGTGTTGTTCAACGAATAAATACAACCATAAAAAATTGTTTAGATCTTCATCATTCATAATTTTTAGAGCATTTATAATTATTTTATCACGATATTCAATTTTTTTCTGATCAAGAAGAATCCCTCCAGCATAGAAACCCATTATTGCTGAACATTTAATTGCGTGAGAATGGAGACTTGAATCGATAATTTGGTTCATGTGTTCGATATTTTTTGAATTATTGAAATATTCATTCACTTTATTAGTGTCAATATCACTTTCAAATTTTCCTGAATGAAATTGTTTGAACAATGATGTTATAAACGCTTCAAATTTTTTCCTCTCATAAAAGAGGTAAATATTTTTCATCAACTCATAAGTAGTCGAGACAGTTCCAATAATTTCAGATGTATCTTTAATTAACAGGTTGAGATCGTTTGTTTCAAAAACTTTTGTTACAAGAGCGAGAACCCCTTTTTTTATATCACTTGCTGAGGATTCCATGTTTATAGGAGGGGTATTGATAATACTAGTCTATTAATCTTCTTCACTTTTTTCTGACACCCTTGACTTCGACACGCTCGCGGACAAAGCCCGGCACGATAAGATGGTGGCACTTGTAACGAAGATGTTGGAGCTTCACAAATATTTGCCTCAGGCGAAGACCGATCAGGAGAAGCGGCTCGTCCAGCAGGATATCGAAGCGACGGATGTCCGGATCGATGCGCTGGTGTACGAGCTGTACGGGCTGACGGCGGAGGAGATTGCGGTGGTGGAGGAGACGGTGGGGAAATAATGTCGAAATTCGAGTGGGTTATGTTCATACAATTTACCATAAATAAATAAAGAGGATTTCGAAAAACCCTGTTATTTAATGAAGTGATAAATAAACTTTGTCGTGAATAAGTGCGCGAATCCAAAATTAATGCAGTTATTCGAAATCCTCTAAATAAATTCCAAAAGATTTTTTATGCCATAAATGAAATATTGCCATATCTGGAAAAATGGTGATGCAGGTATGGCTCAAAAAAGTGAACATCGAAGGGATCCCGCGGTCAAAGGGGCGCACACGGCTCGCCCGAGAACGGCAAATAAAACCTCCGTGGAGGAACCCCAGACCATCTATACCACTTTTCCGCAGGGGTTCCTCAATCCATCTCCGCAGAAAGCCGGGACGACAAGAGCCGGTAAGACTGTCCGGAGGAATCGCGGCAAAGCGGTAGCCGGACTGAAGCGTCTCCAACCCGGGATCTCGCCCTTGCGTGATCCGGTACGGGAGCTGGTGACCATCGATCGCAGCGGGCGGATGGTACTCCCAAAAAAGATCCGGGACCGGTTTGATTCAAACCGGTTTGAGGTGAGGGTAACTGAGGATCGCATCGAGCTCATCCCCATCGAACCGTTGAGATCATTGCTCGGCGCACTACCGGATATTGATCTGGAGAAGATATACCGGGAGCACGATCAGGAAGTTGACGAAGAGGATGAGGAATGAAGAACGCCGGAATCCTCGTTGACACGTATACCTGGATGGAAATTTTGAAAAATTCAGTGTGGGGAAACCATGCACTTGCCATTATTGAGCAATCATCCCCTGTGTATATCTCGGTGCTCACCCTGTATGAACTTCAATACCGGCTGGAGGAGCTGTACGGACATGAGACTGCCAGCATCCGGATCAGGACGATTCTCTCTTATACAGAGACGATCCCGGTTGACGAGCAGATTGCAGCACTCGCGGGGTTGATCAAGCTTGAACAAAAACGAAAGAAAAGTAAGATGGGTGCAGCAGACTGCCTGATCCTTGCAACCGCCCGACTGCACAACCTGAAAGTGTTGACCGGTGATCGGCACTTCAACGGGACGGCAGAGTCTATGCAAATATAAGCCACCGTTATATTAATGCCCGTAAGATAGCCCTTTTTCCAGCTCTCCCCGGCACAATGGTTTAGCTAAATGCCTGCGGGCTGTCGGGGGCACTTCATACCAGCCAGTCACAAGCGTCCGGGAAATTTCACGAACCTCCGGCTCTCTTGCATGTGCCCCGCACTTTTTGCACTTGTAACCCTTGCCCTTCCCATCGCTCGTCATCCGCTTGCTGCAAGCGGTACAGATCGGCGGGCGGATAATAACCGGTGCAGCGAGTGTGACAACCCGCATCTTCTCCAGATTGATGCTGCCCTTCTTGTAACTCCCGCATACGATCACGTCATCGCCCGGCACGAGTTGACGGACAATCTGCCGGAAATTCTTGGTCGGCTCGTATGCCATGCACCGCACAGAATGGTTGCCGTCTTTGATTGTGAACGAGACGTGCCCACCAGCGCCGGTCCTCGGTTCATCCACAACAACACCCCGCACCCGGTACGAGAGCCCCTCCCGCAGTTCCGCAATCTTTCCCTCAAGCAGGTGGGCATCGGTACCTTGGTTTGTAACCCAAATCTGTTCGAGTGCCGGCTTTTCGGATTCGACCATCGAACGCGCACGCATCACCCATGACGGGTTCACGCCCCGGATACCAAACAGCACCGGGTCCTGTGTGTGCGGTACGCAGACTACAACGGCATTTGCCACATCCACCGTGTCCCACGTGTGCGGGAACGTTGCACTCTCCGCGTCAAAGAGGCTCTCCTGATCAACTTCACGGGGTGTGCCCCACCGCTCCGGCTTTCGGTACACAAGTATCTCGGACGTGTGATCCGCAAGCACACTTGCCACTGCTGCGGTTGCACCGATAAGCCCGCGCCGGTTCTTGTACCCTTTGTAGCGGGCACCAGCGGCATTAAGAATTTTCACCGCATCCTCAATCTCACAGAAATCTGTCACCGCCAGTTTGTAGAACGCGGGATCGAGTCGCTCAGCAGCCACCACAACGCCGGGATTTGTGTTGTCGCACGAAAAATCGGCAAGTTCCTCAACGAGTGTGCACGCGATCGCAAATGCACGGTCAGCATCCCCCTCGACATCAAGAGCGATCGCTGCGTTCCCCCGGGTCTTGTATGTGACATTCGGGTTGAGCCGGACGAGCCGGGCTTCCCGCACCTGCATGTGCTCCCGGATCAGCCTGCGTGCGAGCACAGCTCCGAGATATGTAGTACACATTCCGGTGGGCGAATCCGTGTCATCGATCCCGATAAGCATGTCTATATTAATATGTGGGGAGGCTATATCCATTTGTAACTGCAATGTCCCAGGATCGCCAGCTCCAGCTGGTCATCAGCGTGATGATAACGGCAGGCTTCGAAGTCTCCGAACGCTTCAGCATACGCCCACGCAGTTTTGATCTTATCGCAAGGAACAACGAAACGCTCCTCGTCATCAAAGTGGTCGCGCACATCGATTCCGTGAACGAGGACGCGGCGTTTGACCTTGAGGTGATCTCGCGTCACCTCGGCGGTGTGCCGATTGTCGTGGGCGAAAGGGCGCGTGACGCGGAGCTGGAACGTGGGGCGGTCTACGTCCGGTACGGCATCTATGCGATCAGCCCTGCGACGCTCTATGATTACTTCGTGGAGCAAAGTCCCCCGCTTGTGTACGCCTCGCCCGGCGGGCTGTACGTGAATATCAACGGAGACGCACTCCGCGAGCTCCGGGAAAAACGCAACATGTCGCTTGGCGATCTCGGGCAGGTGCTCGGTGTTTCGCGGCGCACGATCAGCAAGTACGAGAGTGGGATGGGCACGACGCTCGATGTGGCGATCCGGATCGAAGAGTTTTTTGATACGGGCGTGGTCGAGCATATCGATCTTATGTGCCACAAAGAACGCCCGACAGATCTCAAACACGAGTGGTCGGATAAGAAGGATCACACTGTCCCAATCGGGTTTTTAGAACAGATCGGCATGCAGCTGCACACGCTCCGCGGTGCACCGTTCCAGGCGCTTCTCACGTTTGAAAAGCACACAATCCTGACGGGCTACGGTCCGGCACAGAAAGTGGTGAAGCGCGCAGCGCTTATCGGCAACCTTTCGCAGATCGCAAAGAAGCATGCAATGTGCATCATCACCGACTATCACAAACAGAAAAAGATCGGAAAAACACTGGTCATTGGTGAAGATCGTCTCCACCGGATTGAGGACGGTTTTGAGCTCCTCGATATGATCGGCGAGTGAACCTTTTTAGAGAACATATATATAGAACCACAAACCAATTTTAGTGCTAAAACTGGTGAAATTTATGTCGCAACAACTTGGAGGACAACAGATCCTCATTCTTAAAGAAGGCAGCACCCGTACCCGCGGCCGTGACGCCCAAGGTATGAACATTACTGCCGCAATTGCCGTGGCAAATGCAGTCAGGACCACACTCGGCCCCAAGGGAATGGATAAGATGCTCGTCGACACCATCGGGGATGTCGTCATCACAAACGATGGCGTTACGATCCTTAAAGAGATGGACATCGAGCACCCGGCTGCAAAGATGATGGTTGAAGTCGCAAAGACCCAGGATGATGAGGTCGGCGACGGAACTACCACCGCAGTCGTCATTGGTGGAGAACTCTTAAAGAAGGCAGAGGGACTCCTCGAACAGGACGTCCACCCGACCATCATCGCCGCAGGCTACCGTCAGGCAGCCGAGAAGGCGCAGGAGTTCTTAAGGGACATTGCCATCGATGTGAAGGCAACGGACAAGGCAATGTTAAAGAAGATCGCAGAGACCGCGATGACCGGCAAGGGTGCCGAGGCATCCAAGGACAAGCTCTGTGACCTCGTCGTAAAGGCAGTGACCATGGTCGCTGACGAGGACGGCACGGTCAACACCGACAACATCAAGGTCGAGAAGAAGACCGGCGGCTCCATTAACGACTCCGAGATCATTGAGGGCGTACTCATCGACAAGGAGAGAGTCCACCCGTCAATGCCAAAGAAAGTTATCAATGCAAAGATTCTTCTCTTAAACGCAGCAGTCGAGTTCAAGAAGACCGAAGTCGATGCAGAGATCAACATCACCCACCCCGACCAGTTACAGGCATTCCTTGACGAAGAGGAGCGCATGGTCCGTGGGATCGTTGACAAGGTTGTCGCAAGCGGCGCAACCGTCCTCTTCTGCCAGAAAGGCATTGACGACATCGCACAGCACTACCTTGCAAAAGCAGGTATCTTTGCAACCCGCCGTGTCAAGAAGAGCGACATGGAGAAGCTTGCCCGTGCAACCGGCGCGAGCCTTGTTTCCTCGATCGATGCGATCACAAAGGAAGAGCTTGGGAAGGCAGGACTTGTTGAAGAGCGCAAGGTCTCCGGTGAAGAGATGACCTTTGTCGAGCAGTGCAAGAACCCCAAGGCAGTTTCGATCATTGTCCGAGGCGGAACCGAGCATGTGGTTGACGAGCTCGAGCGTGCGATCCACGATGCACTCCGCGTTGTCGCGGTCGTTGTCGAGGACAAGAAGATTGTCGTCGGTGGCGGTGCACCCGAGACCGAGCTTTCGCTCCGTCTCCGCGAGTACGCAGCAACGGTTGGTGGCAGGGCACAGCTCGCCATCGAGGCATTTGCAGCAGCGCTTGAGATCATCCCCCGCACCCTCGCAGAGAATGCAGGGCTTGACCCCATCGACATGCTCGTCGAGATCCGTGCAGCTCACGAGAAGGGTAAGAAGACCTTCGGTCTGAACGTCTACGAAGGCAAGGCAACCGACATGAAGGCAGCCGGTGTATTTGAGCCGCTCCGCGTAAAGACGCAGGCGATCTCTTCAGCCGCAGAAGCAGCGATCATGATCCTGCGCATTGACGATGTCATCGCCTCCTCAAAGAGCCCGTCACCCGAAGGCGGTATGCCCCCCGGTGGCATGGGCGGAATGGGTGGAATGGGCGGCATGCCCCCAAGTATGGGCGACTACTAAACTAATTGCCCCCAATATTTTTTTTGTTAATTTTTACCCGCACAGGAACTGTGTGACGATTTTCCGGTCTCCAGAGCTGTTGCCGGGAAGGAATGCTTCGTTACAACCGTTCGCAGTTTTCCACATTATCGCAGATTCGCTCACCAGGCACCCGTGCCTCTGCGTTGAGCAGTTCCATCTTTTTGAAATGACATATCGAAAGTGTTTTTGGATCTCAAAAAGAGACACATCCGGAGTGAAGAATACTCTTCGGTAAAAAACGCCAGAGAGTGTTGAGATCAGTCCATGATTATTCCTGCCTATACCATCGAACCCTCATCACGCTGCAGTACCATGTCGCTATATGTCCAGCAATCCGGAGAGGTTCACGTGAAGGTGCCCACAAACTACGACCCTGCGGAAGTCCGCCAGTACGTCATAGAGAGCGCCGGATGGATCGAGCGAACCCAGCGCATCTTATTTGCCCGGCATAACCCGGCAGCACAGTATTCGGTGATGATCGGCGACCAGCCAGTCCAGTACACGATTACGTATCAAGGTACGAGAAAAAACATAAGTATCTTCTGTCATCATGACGGGCGCATTGAGGTACGGGTTCCCTGGAACGCGACGGTTAAATCGGTCATGGCGGTGGTAGAGCAAAAAAAGGACAGGATCCGGGAGATGCGTGGTGGCGGTGGGAATGCCAGAGAACCTACCTCTAAAAGCGGGTACGAGCATTCGTTCGGGCATGACGGGAAGGTCGTCCCGTATTCCGTGAAGTTTAGTTCCCGGGCCCGGAGGATCACAATACATGTCAAACCCGACCGATCTGTTGAAGTGACCGCTCCTGTGCGCAAGAATCGTGAAGAGATCCACCGGTTGATCGTGAACAAGTCTGCATGGATCTATGCACAGGTCACTACCAATAAGCGGGCGATTGCCGTACGCCGCTCGTTCTGCGACGGTGAAACCTACCCGTTCCTTGGCGGCACCCTCACGGTCAGGGTAACCCGTGGAGAATCAAAGGCATACTCCGAACGAAAAGGATTATTTATCGACGTCCACCTGCCATTGGGAACACTCCCGGCAATCGAACATGACGCGATAAAGAGTGCAGTTGAGTATCACGTCAAGAGAGAGACGCTGGAGGCAGCAATTCCACGGGTGATCCATTATGCTGCGGCATTCGGGGTAATGATACCGGAGGTGAAGGTCCGGAAGAACAAGGGGAAGTGGGGATTTTGCACGAGTAAAAAAACGATCACCTTTGCATCCGAACTCTGCATGCTGATACCCCGGCTCTTTGATTATGTTGTTGCCCACGAGGTCTGCCACCTGATTGTTATGGATCATTCGGATCGTTTCTGGAATACATTCAGGACCGTGATGCCCGATTGCAGGGACCGGCAGGTGGAACTGAAACGGGATTCTCCCCTGTACCGGATCTTCTGGGACTGATGATCTCTTCCGGTAAATGATCCGGAGATCCGGGTTGTCTGAACAAAGACAACTGTCTTCTTCAGGCTTTTTTTCTCGTGTTTCGAAACTGGTTACCGTCCCGGAGAACGCATGTCCCTCTCCATACGCGCTGATTCAGACTTTGTAACGATACCCCTGTGTGGATCCCGGGTTGCTGCACCGCACCTGAAATCCCGGTGCAACGAACCATGGAACCGTCTGCCGGAATATGACGGTCACAGAAACCGGCAGCATCCGGGTTTTTCACCAGCAAGTCGGTATCCCGGTGACAAGAGTGAGCGGGAATCACCGGCAGGCTGGGGGAATCTATACTAAACAAAGAAAGTCTCCCCGGAAAAATGCAATAAAAAATTGGGTGGATGGACGGGGATTATCAGCCGGCCAAGGATCGACCGGTTTTAACGATGATAGTGCCGGTAATTTTTGGGTTGTTGTCCAATATATATTCGAATGTGCCGTCTTTCTCACCAAAGTCAAAGGACCACGTTGAAGTCGGGATGATCTCACCTGAGTTAAACGCCCCCGCATGGACTCCGACTGCCTTTACCGTGTGGGGAACGGTATCGTCATTCACCCAGAAAATTCCGGTTCCCGGGAGTACAACATCCACCGCCGGGGTAAATCCATTGCTCGTGATATGGATGGTTGTGACCCTGATTGCCGTCGTGGGTGTTACAACATGGGTCACATTGATGACGACTATCTTGGGGGTGGGAACCGGTGTTGCCTGTGCAGTTGGAACCGTCGTGACAACAAGAACCGGTTCTGGTGTTGGAACCGTTGTCGGGATGGTGGTTGCAGGTGCGACGGGCTGTACCGACTGCGTGCAGCCGCTGATTGCAACAAGGGCAATGAGCAGCACAAAAAAGCCAATAAACCATTTCATAGTGATTAAATGGTGAATGCTCCGTAATTAAATATATTTACATGATTCTTTTGAGATTGTGGTAAAAAAACACGTTCTGTACCGATCTCGTGCGGATTATCCCGGAATACTGCTCTGACTGTCGCGACGGCTACTTTTTTTGGATCACTGCAACAGCATGCCCGAAATTTTCCGGGGCACATCGGGTCGCGGCGGTCTGTGCACGTGCGGTACTCCGGATAAAATCTTTCAGGGCGCGGGTAGACTTTTGACCGGTTGCCCCGGGTCTCCCGGTCTTTTGACGCAGGGGGACAACTGGTGCGTGATCGAGGCACATGAGGTAATCAGATCACAAAGGCTGATTGGTGTGAGAGTTGCGGATATTCTGCAACAGGTTAATGAACCCGGACGCATCCAGTATCTCTTATGAGCGACCGGTTCATCTTCACGAAATACCGTACTGACTGTTACCACTGCAAGCAGGTGGCAGACCAGATCATAAAGGCGGTTCCCTACAAGGCGGAGGTTGCATGCGACAACTGCGGGGCGACACGGGTCTTTGTCCCCCGTGTCGAGGAAGTGACCGCACCGGGCACATTTACAAAGATTGGGTGCTATGACCTCTGGGAACGTGTTGAGCCGGCAGAATGCAGGCATTGTCATACCACCGGTCCACATGATATTACGATCGGATGCCGGCACTTTACCATCCGGTGCAGAAACTGTGGGTTCACCCACTTCTACAAGTTCGATCTCGAGTATATGGCAAAGGATGAACTGAAGGTGCAGTAAATCCCCACAACTGGTCAAACCCCGGGATATGAAACGATGGGCACGTGAAAAAAACGGGCAACTGGTCGAAGTACCCATCATTGGAAAGAAAATTCAGATTACCCTTTACGCACTGCAGAAGCGGGATAGATCGGATTTCGCCCCCCAATCTCCTCCTCAATCTGGCGTTTAATGTCCATCTTTTTCGTCAGTTTATTTTTTACAACTCCGTTCCATTTTTAGCATGAAGGTATCATCCTTCGCGAGCATCATGATGATCGCCCCATATTCACCGCAATCAACGCTGATGATCCCATCTTCACCCTAAAACAATCCCAGATCTCGTTTGGGATCACTATCTATCTCTTTGCCCCCAACAGCCAGACAAAATGCATTCCGGTCACTCTTGCGTAATCTTCAGGGGACTCTCCTGAAAAAGTATCGCACGGAAACGGTAAGAGAGATTAAAAAGAGGGGATCCCTACTTATCTTCTCTTACCATCTCAATCGCTTTCTTCGGGCACTCGTTTGCGCATATACCGCATCCCTTGCAGAACCTGAGATCGACTGCGAGATCCTCATCGATCGCGTTTTCCGGGCAGTAGAGGGCGCACAACCCGCACTCGTTGCACTTCTCCTTGTCCAAGACAGGTTTGAACACCCGCCACGAGCCCGTCTGCCCGGCGGCGCCTTCCGTCGGTCTGCTGATCGCAAGCCGGTCACGGTTTGCCACGCCCGTCATAGACTTATCTCCCTGTACGCGTCTTCCTCAGCATTGACGTTCATCTCATCTGAGAACATCTCGCGGATCGCTTTTTTCACGGAGTCCACAGAGCATATGCCCATCTTTGCAAGAGCCCCGAGCACCGTAGTGTCCAGGACAGGATTTCCCGCAACCACAAGGTGATCGCGGAGCGCGATCCCTGTCAGGTCAACGTTGGATGTAGTAAAGCCGGCAAACTCATGTTTGTAGGCGCTGTTTATGAGCACCCTGCCACCCTTCTTCAGACCATTCAACACATCGACCACGTTCATCACGCTCTCGTCCAGCACCAGAACAAGGTCGGGATTCCGGATCTGGCTGTAGACCTTGATCGGGTGGTCATCGATCCGGACAAACGAGACGACCGGCGCACCCCGACGCTCTGCGCCGTAGAACGGGCACGCGGTCGCATATTTTCCGTCATGGAGCGCTGCCATGGCAATGAGCCGGGCAGCAGTGACACCCCCCTGCCCGCCCCGGGAGTGAATACGGATCTCAAACATTGCCGGTCACCCCGAACCAGAACTCTTCACCTGTGCGCCGCTTCCGGACAAAGTCTGCGAGGTCATCATACGTGACTTCCTGCCCGCCTAAACCGGCGATCACGCTGTAGACCTCCTGTTTAGTCTGTGCCACAATCTCCTTCGCGAGGATGCCCCCGGAACCGAACGAGTAGTCACGGTCGATCACGACCACCTCTTTTCCTGCAAGGTCGAGTTTTGGGAAGGGACGGAACCAGCGGATGCGCATCGAACCCGCTTTGATCCCTTCCTTTCTCAACAGGTCGATCGCAACTTCCGCTTCCTTGCCGAATGTGCCCATCGCGATGAGGATCACGTCTGCGTCTTCGCACCGGTAATCCTCGGTGAACCCATACGACCTGCCGAAGCGCTTTGCAAACTCTTTCTGCGTTTCTTCGATCACTTTTACCGAGTCCCGCATCGAGCGTTCGATGTCCCAGCGGAACCGGAAATGATCGTTTGGTCCTGTGAGCCCGCCGTAACTGGTCGGGTTCTTCGGGTCGATTGCGTGGGGCAGGTGGCACGGCGGGATGAAATCACCAGGTTCTACGGTGTCAAGCGGCTGCATGTTGTGGGAGAGGGAGAACCCGTCAAGGTTTATCATCACGGGCAGCAACACGTCGTTGTGCTCAGCAATCCGGAACGCCATCAGCGTCGCGTCGTAGGCTTCCTGCACGGTCGCCACGTAGACCTGAAGCCATCCGGCGTCCCGCTCCTGCAGCGCATCGGTATGCTCAGCCCAGATGTTCCAGCCCGGACCAATCGCCCGGTTCACGTTTGCCATGACAATCGGGAGGCGTGCACCCGCTGCCCAGTTCGTCATCTCGTGCATGTACAGGAGCCCGTGGGAACTGGTCGCGGTGAACGTCCGGACTCCGGTGATTGAGGCGCCGATGCAGGCTGCCATCGAGGAGTGCTCGCTCTCCACCGGAATATACCGGCTCTTGAGCTGCCCGCTCGTCACATAATCTGCGATGGTTTCAACAATTTCAGTCTGGGGGGTGATCGGGTATACGGCGACCACTTCGGGTTTTGCCTGTTTGACTGCTTCTGCTACCGCCTTGTTACCCGTTGCAATCTTCTTCATGGTGCCGCCTCCTCCGCGGCAAGCCGGTGTAAGTTCTTTTGTATCCTTTGCTTGAGGATCTCAACGGTTTTTGCATCGATTCCCTTAAACCGTCCCTGTGGGTTGAGGTAATCTTCGAGCGGGATTGGGTTTCTCATTGCGGCTTTTGAGGGTGCAGTGATGGTAAGTTTTCCGTACTCGCGTTCGTAGAGTACCCACATGCCGGACTTCACCGCAAGCTTGCCTATCTCGATCGTCTTTTCGGTCGGGTAACGCCAGCCGGGCGGACATGGGGCAAGGATGTGGATGAACGTCGGTCCCCGGAAGGTGAGTGCCTTCTGGACTTTTGCAAAGAGGTCCAGCGGGTAGGCGCTGCACGCAGTCGCCATGTACGGGGGTTCGTGGGCAACGATGATCGCATCGATGTCCTTTTTCGCTTCGGTCTTTCCCGTGGGGGTGGTTGTCGTGTGGGCACCCATGGGCGTGCCACCGGACCGCTGCATGCCGGTGTTGCCGTATGCCTCATTGTCGTAGCAAATGAAGAGGAAATCAGTGCCGCGCTCGAACGCACCGGACATTGACTGGAGGCCGATATCAAGCGTCCCACCATCACCGGCATATACGATCACGTTCGTCTTTTTTCCGGACTGTCGAAACGCATTCGACATGCCGGACGCACACGCGGCAGCGGCGCCAAACGCGATGTTATAGACCGGGATGGTCATCGCGGTGTGCGGGTAGATCCCCTGTATGACACTCGTGCAGCAGGCAGGCACGATGAGCACCGTGTCGGGTCCGGCAGCTTTCGTCACGTACCGGAGATTGAGCGATGAACTGCACCCGGCACAGGCGGATGTGCACTTTATTACGTATTCTTCTTTTGGGATTTCAGCGATGGTTTTCAACTCCTCAAAAGATTTACTGGTAATCGCGAAAAGAGATCGCGGGTCTATGATTATTCATCGTCACGAATGGACAAAAAGGTATCATGCACCGTAAGGTAAACGGGAGTGCCCGTGTAAGACGTGCATAAACTCTGTGTGGCTTTCTCTTTTACATGACGGGAGAAATCCTGCGGGTGATTGTCAATTCCTCCAGACCCGCTTTTTGGATCCTGTTCCCCATGCCCAGACATGGGCACACTATGGTCGTATTTTTGGCATTCCCGGTCTATAAAGATGTAAAAATGCCCCAACCGATCCTGTTCTACACAGGATCGTCTCTTTGCTGAACGACAGATTCTAAAAAGAGCGAAAAACCCAGGGCTCATCATTCCACAGTTCAGGATCCGGTTGTCAATGATGGTGAATGAACAACCTGGTGTATCCATATTCCCCAACGTTCCTCAGTCAGCCTGAATACAGTAGGTCCCATCTCAGTGTGAGAGTACCCGTACCCGACCCATCATCGGTATGCAAGACTACAAATATCCGGGAGACCCACATCCTTTTTTATAAAGGTATTACCTATGGCAGAAGAAATTCAAAATACTGATGTGACGTCCTGGTTAAGTGCAGGGCTCTATCCCTGGTGGGTTATCCTCCTGTTTGGGATCCTTCTTTTGGCTCTCGGAGCGATGTTCCTGATGACGCCGGCAGTTACGACTATAATCCTGATCACGTTCATGGGGGCGTTCTGGTTTGTTGGCGGGCTATTCTCGCTTGGAAGCCTTGCGGTTGACCGGACAAATATGGGCTGGAAGATATTTCTCGCGGTTCTTAACATTATTGCCGGTGCAATCATCATGTGCTATCCGTTCTACAGCACTGTCTTTCTCCTCTCGTTCTTTGTGATCTTTATTGGTTTCTTTGCGTGTTTTATTGGTTGTGCCCACCTGTTTTCTGCATTTAAAGAAAAAGATGCCGGAAACGCTGTGCTGGGGATCATCAGCGTCATCTTCGGGCTGATTTTGTTAATATACCCGCTCCTGACTGTAGTACTCCTCCCTTTTATCGCCGGTGCGTTATGCATTGTGGCAGGCATTTCTGCGATTATCGTATCCTTTATGGTAAAAAAAGCGGCGTGCCTGGCTGTATCTTAAAAACCCCTTTTTCGTATCCTCTTTTGTTATCCTCCCGTATAGTGCGATGTGAGGGCAGTCTCTTCTGGCAGGGTACAACCTCCTTCTGCAAAAATTATTCCGGGTTGACCGTAAATTGTCTTACTGCGGAGTCAGCCCGGATCTCTTCTGGATTATTTACCGTGTGCAGATCACTGCTGGTTCTCAATTTCCTGCGTGCCGCCTGCCGTACCTGCCGGGTTGACATCCGCTTCAAAGAGATGGTTGACACCGAGCAGCACGTTTATTTTGCGCAGGTCATCGCTGCACTGGAACACGATAAGGATAAGCAATGTTATCGGCACACAAAAGAGCATCCCAAAAAGACCCAGCAGCCAGCCCCATAATACAACCGAGAGGAGCACGACAAGCGCCGGGATTTCGAACCGGCGCGCAGCAAGCCAGGAAAATACCGGGTTCTCAATAACGATGTTGAGCACACAGACTATTGCGATAACAACAACCGCCCCCCATACACCGAACTGGATAAAAGCAAAGATGACGGCAGGTATGGCTGCAATAATCAAGCCGAAAAATGGGATGTAGCCGAGAAGGAATGTTAACAGCCCCCATGTAACCGCGGCGTGAACTCCCATGACCCAGAGTGCACCACCAAAGAGTGTCGCGTGAATTATGTTGGTCTCGGTCCGGACGATAACAAAGTCGATGATGTACCGGCTCATGCGAGAGATTTCGAGCAGCTTTTCCGGTTCTTTCCCAAGAATTTTCTCAATCCTTCCGGGAAGGTGCGGGGCTTCAAGGAGCATGCAGAAGGTGACTGCCCCGATAAAAAAGAGGTACATCAGCGCTTCCCCTATGCTGAAAACCGATGCCATGATCATCTGCAGGATGCTGGACAGGTCAAAACGGATCTGTGAAATCTCATTTGCCATAAAATTGTTGTTGCCAAATAATGCCGAAATATCCGCAATCCGCATGTTGAGCTGCTCCTGGTACAATGGTAGTCCCTGCATTAGGATCTTAATGGAGTAAAATGCCATTACGATTAAGATAAGGATACAGAGACATGCAATAAGGGCAACTATGGTTGCCGAGGTTAAGTTGGACAGCCCTTTCTTTCTTAAATATTCCATGATGGGGTTAGCCATCAGGGTGAGGATGACTGATACGACGAGTATATTGACGAGGTATGCCGCTTCACGTATTCCGATAATGATGATCAAGAAGAGTGCAAGGTACAGCACGATGTTATTGATCTTCAATCCGCTTGCCAGACCTGCCATTATAAGGTATCCGGTAATACGATCATAGAAATCTTCTCTTTTTAATGTTCATGCACCCTGTTATTCGGATCATACGGTCATGCCCGATTCAAGGGTTATCCAAACCGTGAACATTCAGGAAATTTCAGGATCTCACGTGCCTGCGTAGTGGGGGCTCTTGATCCCATCCTGCTGTTTATTGTTCGTTTTAAAACTGTTGACCAGATAGAGTTTTTTATTGCGATGAACGGGAGTAAAAAACCAGGACATGCGAGAGTGCAGGGTCTGTTTTTCACTTTCACCCCGCGCACGGCTTGCCTTTAAACAGGGAGTCGGTCAACATGATATGTGAGGAGGACGAAAGCTCCCTGAACGTGGTTCAGATACCTGATTAGGGGTCAGTTCGCGCCTCCCGACCTCTCAAAAACCTTTAAAAAAATCCAAAAAATAATCTTTGAGTGAACCCCACTCAATGAATAACTTTCCTGTGCAATATTTTTTTTCATGCTCCTGAACGATGTGCATTCAGGCGCATCAAAAAAGAGTGTAACATAAAAAGCCGGCACGCCGACTTTTTTTTGCCTGCCCGAACCGGTCTGTTCACGAGGATTTTTTTTGTCCACTGCCTTAATGCGGTGTTTTTCGGGTAAGAATGATAATATATTTTAGGATCATTTCTCTAATGTCTCATATGTCTCTTCGATCGCTGAACCTTCCCGGTGTCGGAACAAAATACGAATTCGTGACTGACAAAGGGGATACCGTCGCGATCTTCTTCACAAAGACCGGGGCCATCCAGATGTACACGCTCCAGCAGGGCTGCAATACCCCGAGCGCTGCGGAGATGACACCGGTTGAGGCCCGGCGGCTGGGGAACATCCTTGCAGGTGCAATCATCGAGGCAGACCAGGAGAGCGTGGAGGTTGCGTTCTCTGCGCTTGCGGATCTCAGGATCACCCTTCACACCTATATCATTCCGGCGTCAATTGCCGGAAAGACGATCGAAAACCTCCAGATCCGGACAAAGACCGGGGCGACCGTAATCGCCGTTTCGCGGCACAGCATGAACATCATCAACCCCCCGCCGTCGTTTGTCTTTGAGACGGGCGATGCGGCACTCGTTATCGGAGAGACCGACCAGCTCAAAAACCTCGAGCGCGAAATTATGGTGGATTAATGGAAGGCATCGTACTCGCGCTTTTTATCTGTCTCGTACTCGCACTCGTAACAAAGTATCTCTCTGTGCCGGCAATCCCGTTCTATATCCTTGCAGGAGTGATTCTGGGCAAAGCCGGGCTCGGGTTGGTCGCTTCAGACGAGATCAGTCATTTCTTCTCAGAGATGGGGCTGATCTTTTTACTGTTCTTTATGGGACTGGGTCTCAAGATCGATCGGATCGTGGCGAACCGATCAGCGGTGCTAATGAGCGGGGCTATCGATCTCAACGTCAACATGATCATCGGGTTTGTTGCCGCGTACCTGCTTGGGTTCCCGATTGTGGAGGCGCTCATCATCGCTGCGGCGTTCTACATCTCCAGCACAGCGATGGCGCTCACATCCTTAATAGAGAACCGGAAACTGATGATGAGGGAAGCGGACACGATCATCTGGCTGATGGTCTTTGAAGATCTCGTGCTGATCATCATTCTTGCCATCTTATCAGCGGGTGACCAGAACCTGGTCCTCTTTGCGGCAAAGATCCTGTTAGTACTCGGCATACTCTACGCCCTCGCCCATTATGGCAAGGAATTTTTGATCTCAATTTTAGACCGGGACGACGAACTCCCCATCATCTTCACCTTTGCCGCCGTTTTAACCACTGCCTCATTCTCTATGTATCTCGGTGTGCCCGCGACGATGATGGTGATCGCGCTCGGCGCTGCATTTGCGACCACCGATCCGGATGCCTTCGAGCAGCACGCCCGCCCGTTCAAGGATGTGTTCCTCGTTGTTTTTTTTGTGTTCTTCGGTGTCACGATCGATCTCTCCGGGGGGGCGGATTGGGGTGTCATCGGGATCATCTGCATCCTTGCTATCGCGAGCAAGCTAATCTCCGGGATTCTCACCGGTATCTACATCCACGGTTCTGCCCTCTCGGGGCTTGAGATCTGGGGGAATACCATCGGCAGGGGAGAGTTCTCCATCGCGCTTGCTGTCCTGTATGGATCGCCTGTCGTTGGGATGACGATTGCCGCGATGGTGATCGTGACCTCGATTGTCGGGTCGTTCATGGCAAAATATTCCACATCCTTACGGAGAGGGATCGTGGGGTTCGGGCGCAAGAGCGCACCGCCGCGCCGCATCCATACAAAACACTAACCGGTTATTCAATCAGGACACGGTGATCGAGTGGACGTGTGAGTGTACGATCTTCCCATACTCCATGTCCTTGCTCGGGATTGTCTGAAGATCCCAGCCGGCATTCTTTGCAGTGGCAAACACGACCATACCTGCGGCTTCCCTGCTCGGGCGTATCATGTCCATATGCCTGCACTTGCGGCGCAGACGCTCGTCAACCGTGCCCGGAGCCTCATCCGCGACACAGTGCTGGTGTTCGCACCAGATGCAGGGATAACCTCCAAAGGAAAACGCCGTGCAGAATCCAGCGTAGAATATGGCCTTTTCAAGGAAATGGAGGGTGCCATTCACCCAAATGATAAGGTCACGGAACCCCGGGTGGAAATCCTCCGGAATATCTCCGAACCAAAAGCGCCGTGCCCCGGCACAGATGCGGGATGGAAAAAAACAGTTCTCTTCTATCCCTGGCTCTCTTTTTGTGTGCTACGGACTTCAACAATCCGCTGGACGATGAGCCGGGAACTGGCGAGATCGCCATCCACAAATTTGCCGATGCGGACGATTTCGGGTGAAAGCCCCCTCTGCTTCAGTTGTGCATGGAGTTTTGTCTCATCGAAGAACTGGTTAAACCCAATCGTGATCACGCTCGGCTGGATCTCCTCTATCGGGCGGAACATATCGGTTTTGTCACCGAGAACCGCATGGTCGACAGGTCTTAAGGCTGCGACCATACGAAGGCGCTGCTCTTCCGGGATGATCGGGTGCGGTTTATGCTTCACGTTTGCGTCCCGTGCCACGATCACCCAGAGTTCGTCCCCGAGTTTTTTTGACTCGTTAAGATAGTAGATATGCCCCGGGTGGAGGACATCAAAAGTACCGGTGGCAACGATTCGGCGGGGGCTCATGAGATCACTTCCATATGGCACGGTTCGCCATCTGCGGTAAAGCACATCCAGTCTGTCTCCTGGTACGGGTAGCCGATGATCAGGTGGAACCGCCCGGCACGCGGAAAGAAGTGGACGTCGGCACTCGATGGACGGAGCACGCCGTTAGGGTGGGAATGTGCGCTGCCCGCAAGGTGAGTATCGAGCGGCATCATATCAAATAAGACCGAAGCGGAACTCTCGCCCGTCACGGTACCGGGGAGCATGTTCAGTTCCTCTATAACGCCTTCCCGTTCGCAGAGGAGCGCAACGAACTCGTTGGGGTGACTGTCGTGTCCCAGTTCGAGAAGCAGGGTGAGTAGTTCCTTTTTGATGCCGCGTATGTTCATGAGGGTTCCCTAAAAAATGCCAGGTAATCTACCGATCATGTGGGTTCTGGTATGCAAAAAATGCTCGCAAATAATAAAAATTATTGCCCGACTTTTCCAAGCGCTGCACGTAAGTCCTGCGAAAGTTCGGCACCGGCGAATGCACCGCTCGTGGGTAGTGCCATGGTAAATGACGGTGTTGAATCAAATTCAACGGTGGTGCCGTTCTGTGCGGTAAAGTCGAGAATGTGTCCGCCGGTATGCCGGTCAACCGAGATGAAGTGGCGGTGGTAACCGGGGACATTCAACCCCTTGAAAAAGACCGGCGTTTAGAACCCGACCCCCGTGCCAGTGGCATTGGAATATGAAAACGTGGATTGGTTATCCCGTTTCATGCCTGCGCTCAGCAACGGCACACGAGAGCCAGCCGGAGTCAGGAGCAGGGAAGTAACTGCAGGAGCCGGTTCGCCTCTTCTCCATCTTGTCCATATCGTAATAGCTGCAGGAAAAGCCGGGACCAAGTATGGCACGGATCTCGTCTTCGGAATAGGTGGTCATCCTGTCAAGAGCGGTATAGTCCCGGACATGAGAGAAGATCCGGTATGGGATGAACCGACGGTCCTCGCTGATAAGATGGCATGGCTTGAGGTGTTCAAAAACGATAATCAGGTCTGAAACAAGATCTGACAGGCATTCAAGCACCCGTTCCATCGCGGGTCTGCTGATATAATAGGTGAGTCCTTCCATAACCACGATAAGCCGTGTGCGTGCCAAATCCCCCATCTCGTGTGTGAGAACATCCTTGAGGCAGGCAGTATCAGCGATATCTGCTTCAATGCCGGCGATAAACCTGCACCGGTCCGGGACCAGTTCAGCGTACAGCTCGTGCTTGCGGCTCATGTTTTTCATATCTATCTCAATGAAGCGTGTACGGTCGCCGAGAAGTGGCGCAAGTTCAAGGGCAAGCGGGGAGAAACCGGCTCCAAGGTTGATGATAATCGTCTGTTTCGTAGTGCTCCCGATCAGCGCTTCGACCGTGTTTTTGATGAAATGTTTCCGGTTGATGATCACTTCCGAGTACCAGGGGCATATATCGTTATAGCGTTCCAGCAACCGCATGCCTGCGGACAGGTCGAGCCTTTTGAGATAGGTGCTGATTAACGGCTTTGTCGCATAGTAACTGCGTGCCCACAGCATGACAAGCGCCGCAGTATCTGAAACCTTGTAGGGATTCCCATGTGCTGTCATAACCGGAAGCCTTCCTTGCATCCAATGGCATCGCAAGACACATAACCGTTTACGAACCCGGTCCCGGTACCGTAGCCGGAATTGCCTTAATCTCAAGGGATTGATGCCAAGAGCACCATACTGGTTTTTGGCAGGTAAGTAGATGAAAGTTCAGGTTTTCCTGAATCAGGATCAATAAAAAATTAAATTCGAACTGCACAAGATCAGTTTATTGGGCGATCTTTACGGATTTCGTCCTGCAACAGGAACTCCTATGGTAAAACCTTCGTACGAACTGGTATACACGGTCGATGAGATCCCGCCACCGGTTACCTGTTTTGTATTGGCTATCCAACACGCTCTTTTGATTGCAACTTCGTTTATTTTCCCGATCATCCTGTTCAGGGCAGCGGGATTTGCAGATTCCGATGCCGCATTTTTCCTCTCCATGACAATCCTTGTCGTCGGGATCGGGACGATCATCCAGTCATTGAAACAGACCTGGATCGGAGCAGGATTCCTCTGCCCCTCTTTTGCCGCATTGTTCTATATTGTACCATCAGTAAAAGCATATGCGGTCGGGGGCATCGGACTCCTCTGCGGGATGACCGCGCTGAGCGGGGCATTCCAGTTAGCACTCTCCCGGATTATCCATAAGATCAGGATCATTTTCACTCCTGAAGTCACCGGACTTGTCATCATAATGGCAGGTGTCGGAGCCATCCCGTTCTCAATACGGAGTTGTATCGGGCTCGAAAATCCTGCGGGAGTCGCAGACCTTCCCAGCATTGCAATCGCAGGCATCACGCTTGCGGCAATCGTTGTGATGAGTGTCTGGGGCACGAACCGGATGAAACTCTATCCGGCAATTTTCGGGATCATTGCCGGGTACATTGCCGCTTTTTTCCTCGGTCAGCTTCCGGAAACACTCCTTTTTTCATTTGTCACGTTACCCCTCGTTACCGTGCCGCGCCCGGTCTTTCTTGAATGGTCGTTTGATGTAACGCTTCTCCTGCCATTCCTGATTGCGGGGCTTGCCGGGTTCCTCAAGACTATCGGAAACCTGACCAGTTGCCAGAAGATCAATAATACGAAATGGATCCGACCTGATATAAAAAATTACGAGAAAGGTACGCTGACGGATGGCTTGACAAACATCCTCTCCGGAGTATTCGGCGGTCTCGGTCAGAGCACCTCCTCCGGAAACGTCGGGCTCTCCCTTGCAACCGGGGCAACGAGCAGGCGGATCGGGATTATCGCCGGGATTCTCCTCATTCTTGTCGCGTTCTTCCCCCACACATCGTTCTTCTTTCTTGTCATGCCGGTTCCGGTAATGGGCGCCCTTCTTATCTATTCTATCTGCTTCATGGTGATGACCGGGATCGAGATTATGATGGCCCGGATGATGGATACCCGGAAGTTCTTTATTATAGGTTTCTCCTTAATCTTTGGTCTGGGTGCAAGCACCCTGACCACCATACCGATGGCAGAATCGCAGACCTGGCTTGCAACGCTCCTTACCTCCCCACTTACGCTCTCCACCATCATGGCAATAGCTCTCACGCTTCTCTTTCGGATCGGGATTGCACAGCAGGGAGAAATTACTATCCCTACGGGCACCCGGGATCTCGGGGATACCGTTTTCTCTTTTATCGACCGGCACGGCGGTTCATGGGGAGCCCGTCGTGACGTGATGTACCGGGCTGGTTCGGCACTCTTCGAATTCCTTGAACATGGCTTTACTTCAGGACTCATGAAAGCCGGGGCAACGGTACAGATCTCCTTCGATGAATTCAATGTTGACATTTTCATCAAGTATGAAGGCATGCCGGTTCCGGAAAAGGTTGTTCAACCAACACCGGAAGAACTGATGGAGGACCCGGACGCATTCTCCCGTCTCTCGCTGGCACTGGTCGCGGCAAATGCAGACCGGTTTACCGTGACGAATGCGAAGGGGTTTACAACCGCACACCTCCATTACGACCACTGAGCTGTATGGTTTTACGGTATGGACAATTATGATGTCCCCTTGCTTGCAGGTTCCGACGCGAGTCAGATTTGTGTATCAATCCGTACACATCTGTGCTCACGTGGCGAGATTAGGATAAAAAAGACGATCGCACACGCTGCTCATAAGCCAAGAAGAAAAGTGTGTTCCATTGTCGAAAGACCAAAACCGGTTATTTTTTACCGGTCACTTTAATGATGTGGTACCCGAACTGGGTCTTTACCGGACCTACGATCTTACCCGGTTCGTTTTCAAAGGCAACCTTCTCGAACTCCGGAACCATCTGACCCTTGCCAAACCAGCCAAGATCGCCGCCATTCTTTCCGGACGGGCAGGAGGAGAACCTTTTAGCAACCGCGGCGAAGTCCTCGCCGTCAGTGATCCGTTTCATCATGCGCTGTGCATCAGCCTCGGTCTTTACGAGGATGTGGGAGGCTCGTGCCTGTGTAGTCATGCAATAATCATGCGTTCGCCCCGGACATAAAATAAATGGTTTGGGTACCATGATTCCATGGTATGCCCGGAGTTTGCCCGAATCAACGACTTTACCCTGAATCGTGTCAGCCGGGGATAACCGGCATGCTCACGGTACGGTCACTACATGCTCGAACGCAGGAACGCTCGATAGATCTGTATCCTCAACTATTACGCCGTCGGGGAAACGTATGGTCAGGGTGCCGGGCTCAAGGTCAAGGGTGATCATGTCTGCGAACCAGAACTGTTTTAGATCATTTGTTAAATCACTCTTGGAGAATGCCGGGGTGGTAAAGATAGTGGAGTTTTTTGTATGCCGGACTTTGACAAGGTGCTTCACGGTGAGCTGAACATGATCCGTGGAGATCGAATGGATAACCGTGTCGTTCCCTGAATTCACCGAAATCAGGGAGAGCGCAGCCGGGTACACAAAAGCCTGTTCGATCCAGTTCATCGAGTAGTTTCCGGTAATGTAGGCATCCCCGGTATCGGCAACTGTAACGTCGAGATGGTGCACGGTAACTGCCGCCACCGGTATCGCGAAAACGAGAATAAATAAGAGCACTCCGGCAAGTATCCCGGTACGGTAATTCATAACACTCACAACCGGGAATTAGTCAGGCGCGCTATTATTTATGGGTTACCGCTGCCATAAACTCCCCGCTATGCGGCGTCCGCATACACGGTTGTCAATGCCGAAAAGGGCTCTGATCCGACTGGTGCAAAAACGATCGCGCTCATGACACCATTCAGCCATGCTCTCACCCTGGTGCTTCCCACGCGGTACCCGCCATTGTTCACATCTATCAGAACTCGCCGTCCTGCTCGAAGCTTCTGCCGTAGCGGATCGCGAGCTCTGCCTTGTAGAGTTCTCTGCCCAGGTAACCGGCATGGTCCAGCAGAGTAACATCCCCGTGGGACAAGATCGTGTACAGGATTTCCTGCCAGTGCTTTCCCTGCACGGCTCTCCCGTGGATCTCCGCGACAATCTGGTCGCCTTCGATACCGATCCGGAAGTTGCCTTTCGGGTCAAATGAGATATCGGCGGGCATCTCCTGTGCGTGTGTGATCGTTTCGTATTCGAGCGGGGGTTCACGGCGCCGGCGCTTCTCTTTTACCACAAGGAGATCGATGCCGAGGTCTTTTGGGTACTGGCGGTCAGCGGCAAGCACCATCATCTCCGTTGCCCGGCGCATCTCCCTGACAGCCCCCCGGGTCTTATCGGAATGCTCGCTTGTGAAGATCACACTGGCACCCAGTTCCTTTGCCATGCCAGCGAGAAGTGCGTTCGCCCCGATCGAGTCCGCATCGAGAAGCTCAATGACGTTTCCGGCACCGAAGAAGAGCGGGTAACCGGTATTTTTGAATTTTTTCAGCGATGCAACAAGTCCCGACCCTGCCGGCTGGAGGAGTGGATCGGCAATGATACACGCAATTCCCGCCCGTTTAGCCATGGCAATATTCTGCATGAGCGTTCGACCGGCAGGCACCACCACTGCGGCGGCACCCGCTTTCGCGACCTCGGTTCCCACCGCGGGGATGTTTCCCTCATGCAGGCTGAGCACAATATCTGCCCGCGGGAGTGCCGCACGGATCAGTGCCGGGTCCTGCGTGTCCACCGCGAGCGGACGGTCGATCTCACCGAGCAGGGAGAAGACACGGGTCACATCTGCCGGAGTTGCATCAAACCCAAAACCGAGATCGACGATATCGGCACCGGAGAGAAAGAAGTGCTCCACCTGCCCGCAAATATCTGCGTGCCGGTGTGCATCCATGATCTCCGCAAGCACCTTCATCCGCGATCCGCCGCCGATCTTCGTGCCCCGGATCACAAAATCAAACCCGGCTGCCTGCTCCTGCTCCCGGACGCGGGTCATCGCTTCTTCTGCCTTTTTTTCTGCAAGGAAAGCATCTGCGGGAACGGTGCGTGACAGTGTCACCGTACCAAGGAGCGGGAGGACGAGCCCAAGGTCAGCTGCGTGCCGGGGACCCCGGTACACGGGAATGCCGGTCTCACGCTCCACCTGCTCAAACGAAGCAGTGCACATGCCGGAGACGAGGGCGAGATCATAATTTTTCCGCATAAGAAGAGCCCGAAGTGCATGTGGCGAAAGAAACGACGCAATGCTTCCTGTCACCACTACGTCGGCATCGAAGCCCGTCGCCATCTTTTTTACCATCTCTTCGGTCGCGGCACCGGTGGGGAGGAGGATTCGCATAAGTTTCCTTAATACCCCAGAGATAAAAACACTATGATCAGATGCTGTCCTGCGATCTTCACGTGCACACCAGTTTTTCCAAGGATGGTGAGAGTACTGTTGAAGAGATCCTGAATCGTGCGGAAGAAGTCGGGCTTGATGCGATTGCCATCACCGACCATGATACGGTTGACGGGGTAAAAAAAGCCCTTGCATGCAAGACCCCGGTTCTTGTCATCCCCGGTATAGAGGTCTCGACAAAGCAGGGGCACCTTCTTGTGCTGGGCGTCACCGAGATGATCCCGGCAGGGCTCGATGTGAGCGTGACGATCGAAATTGCCCGGCGCATGGGAGGGGTTCTCATCCTCCCGCACCCGTACCACCACTTGCGTCATGGCGTTGCCCTGAGGAGAAAGGCGGGAATGGGGATGGTCGATGCGGTTGAAGCGTTTAACAGCCGGTATATTGTCGGGTCTGCAAACCGGAAAGCGGCGAAGATCGCCCGGCGGCTGGGCAAACCCTGTGTCGGCGGGAGCGATGCCCACAACGCAAAGTTTGTCGGTTTTGGGAGGACGTTTGTGGATGCGGACCTGAATGTAAAATCCATTCTCCAGGCAATTCGCGAGGGTAACGTATCGTGCGGAGGGAGAAAGACGCCTCTGCGCACCTACACCCGCCAGTCGCTGAACAACACATGGAGAAAGATCAAACGGATCACACGGCGCGTGCACCTCCGATGAGACTGGCATTCCGGGTCTCCTACCTCGGCAGCAGGTTTTATGGTTCGCAGATGCAGGAGGCACGCCGCACGGTGGAAGGTGAGTTCGTCGCTGCCTGCCAGCGGCTCAACCTTTTTTCTGACTGGCGGGAAGCGGGCTTTCTCTCTGCCGGAAGGACCGATCGTGGGGTGCATGCCTGCGGGCAGGTCATTGCGATTACGACGGAGTTTCCCGACCGTGCAATAAAAGTACTCAATATCCAGCTCCCGCCCGATCTCTGGTGCACGGGGTATTCTGAGGTGGCACCGGCATTTCATCCCCGGTTTGATGCCCGCTCACGCACGTACCGCTATTATTTTTCCGGCAATCTGGACAAAACGAAGATGGAAAATGCCGCACAACACTTTCTGGGGAACCACAACTTCACGAACTTTGCCCGTGTCGGGGATAAAAATCCTTATAGAAACGTCCTTGCCGTCCGTGTGTGTCAGGAAACCGATTTTACCTGTCTCGAAGTGAAAGCGGAAAGTTTTCTCTGGCACCAGGTGCGGTGCATGGCAGCGGCAGTGCAGCAGGTTGGCAAGGGGGAACAGGAGGAGAACTGGATCGATGCGCTCCTGCTCCACGAGTCTGAAAAACCGGTCCAGCCGGCGCCTGCGGAAGGGCTCGTTCTCCACGACACCGATTGCGGGATCGTGTGGACGCCGATGCCGGTCGATAAACGCAGCGGTACGTATCTCATGCAACTCCGCGGGCATCATGCCCTTATGGGGCGGGTGTGCCGGGTACTCGGCGAAGAAAAAGAATTCTGATGAACCCTGCCAGTTCAGGAAAGCCTGAATGAAAGTCGGCTTGCCAACGTTCATACCAACCGCTGATGAACCGACTACCGTTCAAACATAGGGCATGAAAATGGCAAACGCCATTTTCATACGAAAGTAACGCTGTCCGAAGGGCATGCCTGTTCAGAATGTCCGTGCACACCCGCTCTCAATCGCCGCTTCCCTTACAGCAGCCGCGACGGCTTTTACCACATCCCGGTTGAGCACTTTTGGAAGGATGCGGTCTTTTCTTGGTTGTTTGACATAATTTGCGAGGGCATGGGCGGCAGCGACCTTCATCTCATCGGAGATGCGGGTGGCGCAGACATCAAGCGCCCCGCGGAATATGCCGGGGAACGCGAGCGCGTAATTGATCTGGTTCGGGTACTCGCTGCGTCCCGTGCCGACCACCGCTGCACCTGCGAGCAGGGCATCGGCTGGATAAATCTCGGGCAGGGGATATGCCATGGCGAAAATGATCGGATCGGGGTTCATCTGCCGGACCATACTTTGCGTTATAATTCCCGGTACCGATACACCGATGCAGACATCCGCCCCCTCCATCGCATCAGCCAGTGTCCCAGTTCGCCCGCGTTTGTTTGTCCCTTCCCCGATGATGAACTTGTATTTGTTTGCGTAGAGCCCTTCACGGTCCCGGTGGATGATCCCTTTTGTATCGCAGACGATGATGTCATTGACGCTGCTGCACAGGTTCGGGTCATAACCAATGCACTTGAGTATCCGGGTGATGGCAAACCCTGCCGCGCCTGCACCGCATATGACGATGTTTAAGTCTTCGAACCGCTTCTTTGTCACCTTGCAGGCATTTAAGAGCGCGGCAAGCACGACGACGGCGGTGCCGTGCTGGTCGTCATGCATGACCGGAATCCCGATTCCCTGCAGCGCCTCTTCGAGCTCGAAGCACTTGGGCGCCGCGATATCCTCAAGCGCGATCCCGCCAAAGACCGGGGCGATGTTTTTGACCTCGTCAACAAATTCGGTGTGATAATTCTCAAAACAGATCGGAAACGCATCGATGTCTGCGAGTTTTTTAAAGAGCAGCGCTTTCCCTTCCATAACGGGAATCGCGGCATATCCCCCGATGTTCCCAAGGGAGAGCACCCGCGAACCGTCCGTCACAATTGCGATCGTGTTTGCCTTGAGCGTGTATTTGTACGCGAGGTTTTTGTCCCGGGCAATCTCCTTGCAGACTGCCGCCACACCCGGCGTGTAGGCAAGGGAGAGATCCCGCCTGTTTGCGAGCGGGACTTTTGAATGCACTTCAATTTTCCCGTGATACTTCTCATGGAACGCGAGCGAGTCCGTGTAGACGTCTGTCTTCTTTTTCTTTGTAACCCGTGTGGTCATGGTTGCCCCACTTCTCTTTATTTATGAAGGAACCGGGGCAACATGAATCTTTGTGCGGGAACCGGGTGGACCGGCATCTCTTTGGCTGAATTCATTGGATTTCTTCAGCCCTGATTTGCCAATGTGATGCATGCCCGGGTCCTGGGCTTGACGGTGTCGAAGAGGTCGCCCGCGTGGACTTCGGGTTGTTTCTTTATGATCGCATCGATCGTTGACGGGAAATTATCGGAGGGCTGTTTCTCGCGCAGGTTCATGCCACTCTCCGGGTCGAGGCGTTCCGTGAGCGGGTGTCCGGGATGATCAGCTCGATCTGTGCTGATGAGGGTGTGGCGAAGCTGTCGTTCATGAGGTGCAAGCGGGGGGATTATAGGGATTTGTGCGAGGTTGGTGGGGAAGGGCGATTGAGAATTTCTGCTTCCAGCACACTCTTATCATTGGGCATCAGGTTAGTGATTTTCTGAGACAGATGCGGGAAACCGAAATGGAGAAAGCCCCCATTGAGACGGTGGGGCTTCGAGTATTGAGGAGCACTAATAATCAGATGGTTTTTTGATTGTATTTTTGCATCGAACAAGTAATAAGCAGATAAAATTCGATTGTGCGTAGTATAATAATAATAAACTTCACACTATCATCGGTAACATGTCTGATTATCAAGATTTAACGACAGAAAATGCTCGGGAACTCCTGAAAAATGTCGAAGCTCGAAATAGTCAGATGCTCACAATAATGCATCAATATACAAATTATATAATTATTATATTGGCAGGGGTTTGGACGGTATTTGCTAATGTTTACTTAGCCTCATTATCAAAATTTTCTGTAACTGACAAAACTGCACTAATAAACGAAACATTTTCAAGTTATTCTCTAGCTAAAATTTTACTAAATCCAAATTTTGGTTTAATAATTGCATTTGGTATCACAATAATCATTTTGATTTCTTGGAGATTTTATATTCATCAAATAGATAACGACTTCGTTCAAAATTATCGAAAAATAATCGTATTTGAAAAACAATTGCTTGGAAATCCCAAGGAAGTACCCCACACTTCGACATTATATGGGTTGGTATCAAATGTTGCTCGAATCTATCCCCAATTAGATGAAAACCTAGAAAAATATAATAAAAAAAGTTACGACCAACAGTCAGATTTTATCTGGAATTTAATTGATAATGGGATTATCGGTTATAGAGGGCAAAAAATTTTCGATGTCCTTTCTGGATTATTTATCTTATTTTTTACAGTATTTGCTGTTTTATTATTTTTATTTTTAAAAAATTTCTCTCTTGATGTAGTTTCGTTTCTAGGATCTGTTGCAATTTTATTAATTTTTGGGAGCATCGGAATTTTTTTTCTTTTTGGATGCAATCCAAGGCAAATTTTTCCAGAACATCAAATAGATCCAAGCTGGAATGAGATTGAAACGATACTTAAAAGCTCAACTAATAAAGTATCGATAAAACAAAACGGCTATAATCGAATAACCATCATCAAAATAATAGGCATCACATTATTTTTAGCAATTATTTTTTATTCTCTATTCTCATTTGGATACTATAGTGGACATCATGATGCACAAATAAAAGATGGACAAAATCTTGATGAATTCTTCCATAATCAATATTATTATCAAATAAAATCTGATGGAAATGTAATTCTCGATGATTATGTTAATCAAACCGAAAAATACGATGGTACTGATGCTTCAAAATTGAATAAAATTGCTTCACTAATATCTCAAGATTTTTCTAATCCCTTTTGGAGTGATGTTGTAGATTCTAAAGGAGAAACACATTGGGAAAATTTTTTTTATGGAGGTGATTCTGGTACCAAATATAAACCATTTATCAATAAAACAATAGTAACGCCTCAATATTGGTTCGAAAAAAGAGGGAAAGTCCGTTTAAATTACATTGCAGATAATTCGATTTTTTGGGATCCAGAATGGATTGCCTATCAAAAAACTGGGGGTTGCCAAGAATTATCGGTGTTATTTAATGCTACGACCAATAATGCCGGAATCAAAACACGAGTTGTTCGTTCTGATGGTCTTTACACAACGGGACATTTTTGGAATGAAGTAAATATCAATGGAGAGTGGAAATTTTTTGACGTACAAGAATATGGCTTAAAGAAAAACTCTAATGATTCAACGAAATGGTTTGGAAATACAAGTGATTATGGATTAATAGTGTCATCAAGTGATCCTTGCCAATTGACGATGTATGGTGTATACGTTTTAGATTTACAGAATGGTGGATATAGTAAGCAACCTATCACAGAGAACTATGATCCGAACAATATGTGTCCTCATGGAACACGAAAAAATGGTTAATATCATTTTTTTAATAATTTGAATTTCTCAAAAAATGGTGGTGCCCCCACAATTGGTTGATGTTTAAATAATTAAACAACATAATGCATGTTATGGGAAAGCGGGGGCCAAAACCGAAATTTACTGACATTGCATGTCCCAATAATCACTGTGCATATTA
>Ga0247840_10001850_pt1 | contig 39237 bp, 34 predicted proteins | sample LaCruzMarch2015__FD_192404 | JGI IMG/M metagenome (GOLD analysis project Ga0247840, IMG submission 192404) | Freshwater microbial communities from meromictic Lake La Cruz, Castile-La Mancha, Spain - LaCruzMarch2015_17m | ecosystem: Environmental > Aquatic > Freshwater > Lake | place: Spain... | reverse complement strand
AAAACAACTAATATCACTATTTCGATTAAATAAAGCGATTGATAAAAAAGGGCAGACAAAACCCGCTCCTTAAGAGTAATGCTTGGCCACAAAATAGCGGTTGAAGTATCTTGCAAGCCGTATCGTCAGTTCCTGCCTTGGCAGAAAGCCTAAGCTTGATAATAAACCCTATAAAATCAAGTTTTATTTCCAAAATTCATAAAGGCTTTGCACGCAGGCAAATCTATTATTGCGTTTGAGCCTATTCCGGAAAATTTACATTTCTTATTGCGAAATATTAAGGCTAATGGCTGGGAATCAAAGGCACAAGTCTACCCAATTGCATTGAGTAATCAAGTTGGAGTTTTGGAAATCTATGGCGGCGAAACAGGGGCTTCTTTGATTGAGGGTTGGTCAGAGAATTCAAAGTGGGATATGTTGCTTGTTCCAGTAAGCACATTAAATCAGACATTAAAAGGCCAGTTCAGGGATGAGAAAATTCTGTTCATAGTTGATATTGAAGGCGCAGAAAAAATGATGCTTGAAGGGGCATCTGACTTCATTGCGCGCACACCTAAGCCGATGTGGTTAATTGAAATTACCTCACATCAGCATCAACCGAAGGGAGTTGCTGTAAATCCCCATCTGCCGGCTACTTTTGAACTCTTTTGGAAAGCGGGCTATGAGGCCTGAGCTGTAGAGGAGTCTTTGCGCAAAGTTACCCAAAAAGAGATTGAGGAGTTAATGCATTCAACAACAGCCAAAACAGGCGCTCCTAACTACCTCTTTAAGACTCTTTAAGTCTAACGGCTTAGCCTTCTTGGTAGGCCTGGATTTTGTGCTTAGCAATGTTGTGAGCTAAGCTTTTACTGATAAAGGTTGGATCCTCGACATGAATCCGTTTGAGGCGTGCCCCCCATATCTTGGAGGTGAATTTCATATAGTTCTGATACTGAAAGAAACCATGCTTTATAAATAAAGCTTGGAGTGCTCCTAGAGAATTATGGGAGTCTTTGTAGCGCGTATCGTCCGCTTCACAAGTAAAAATCGCAATCTTATCCAAATATTGTGAGCCACCTTTAATAACATCGATATCAACACCTTGACAGTCTGTTTTGACAAAATCAATATAGGGAATTTGATGAAAAGGAAAATGCTTTAGAAAATGATTGAGTGACCAGGTTTGCACATTCGCTATCTCTCCAACTGGAAAATCATTGGGCTCTAAAAGACTGCTGCAACCTGGATCATTGCTCGTATAGTAAAAAGGGGTAAATTGCATTTCAGTCACATTTGAAAGGGCGCATTCGATCAAGTAAAAACGGTGATTAATGTTTTTTGGGTTTAGAGTAACTGACCAATCAGAGCTTCTGGATTTGATCGCTGCAATATTGTGATGATTGGGCTCAAATCCGAAAACAAGCAAGTCTTTTTCAGTCTCAAGCCACTTAGCGGATTGTGGGGCTCCGTCGGATAGTCCTACATCAATTTTGACGCGCTTTACCCATGGAGGGATTTGAATAAATCCTGCTTCATCAAGTTGAAGACCGCTTTTAAGTAATAACTCTTTCATCCAAATTCCCTAAATTTTTATATATGGCGCAGCGCTTTACCTTATGCACTATCTATTTTAGTTAAACTCTATATAAGTAGGACCAATGCTAATTAAATAGGGCTAAATAATTGTCTGAGCAAACTCATCCATTCACCAACCGAGCGCAGTGGATTATTTATTCCATGTTGCTATTTGCTTGTTTCCTACTCTTTAAACAAAGCGATCTTACGCACACCTATACTTCATCATATGCCTACTTGAATGGGCATTTTGCTGATTTTTATGATTACAACAAGGTCTATTTAGGCGGGAATGATTACCTCCCGCTCTTATATGCTATTTTCGCTATCTGGTTCACCCCCCTCAAGGCATTAGACCTTTTACCAATCTCGATAGGGTCATCCTGGCAGGCGACCTCTGCAGTGGAGATTGTCTGGGCGAAATTGCTGCTAACAATTTTCTTCGTTGCTTGCTTGATGCAGTTGCGGCGCTTAACTCATGCACTTGGAGTCAAAAAGGTGCAAGGCGATGAAGTAGCCGCACTTTTCGCTACATCTCCATTTGTAATTTTTGCAGTATTTATTTTCAGTCAATATGACATTATTAGCGTCTATTTTGTTTTATTAGGCCTAGTGGCTTATTTTCAGAGACGTTTTTTGAAGTTCGTATTCTGGTTTTCTTTAGCTATTTCACTTAAATACTTTGCCATCATTATTTTTGTGCCCCTATTGCTGATGATAGAAAAACGTATCAAATATTTGGTGATTTATTTTCTTGCGGCTCTGGTGCCAACGCTAGTTCAAATAGCTTTGTATTGGCATAGCGTATATTTCTAGGTGAAATATTCACCTTGGCTGGTGGGAAGGCGGGAGATGCGCTGGGAAGGGGGGCTGCAGTCCTTATGGCTGGTCTTTACGCCCTATTGTGCATTTATGCTTTTTTCAAAAAAATGGATTTTGAACATCAGAAACTATTTTGGCATCTTCTAGCTATCTTCTCGTCCCTGTTTGCTTATGATCTGATGTTTTCGATAGTGCGTTGGCATCCGCATTGGTTGGTGATTATTGCCCCCTTTATCTGCCTGACCTATCTTTATGTTGGTCACAAGAGAACGCTGATAGTTATTGAGTTGTTGGCTTACTTAGGATTTATGGTCATCTGTGTCAACACCTGGGAGGGGAATGCCGATATTGCTATGGCTTACCAAGGGATTTTCGGTGGCCTATTGCCCAATGCAACGCTGATTGGGAGGGATGTGTTAAGCAGCAAGTGGATGCCCCTATCCAGAATCGCTTTTTATATTTACCTATACTCTCCTTTGCTATTGTTAGCTTTTGAAGCTGGGATAAAGAAGATAAAGAGTAAGAGCATGAAGATCCAAGTTTCTAGCGGTCAGTATCAATCATCGGAATTAACCCGCTGCTGGTTCATTCTTCGAGCTCTTGTAAGCACTAGCTCTTTTGTCTTATTGTTGTTGATATGTATTTATCTTACGCCTCGCGTATAAGATCTATCGCCATCCTAGTATTTGATAGCCCAATTTAATATTGAGCCTAATCCATATCTTTTGTAACCAATTGGTGTTTTGGTAAAGCACCTCTTCAATAAACTGGGTTTCTGCAGTCACAAAGTGACGGAACTTGCCTCGCATGAAAGTAGGTCCTGTGCGCAGTAAAGAGGCAAGCCAGCTAAAAGAGCTGTGAGATGCAATTAAATAGTCGGCAAGTACAAGATCAACAAAGGATTTTGGTGGGCTGGTATTTAAAAATAGCTTTACTGAGATTTTACGGTTGAGAAGAGCAAGCATTTTTTGGAATGACTTTTCTTCACCAGTCGAGTGGATGTGAAGTACTGGATTTTCAATGTGATTGTTTTCCACAATTTGATTAACCGCATGAGCATATAGTCTTGAGTAATAGTCAGGGTTATTGTCAGGCAGACCATAATCGCGGCTAAACATTTGCCAGTCTAAAAGCGTTTTGGTAGAGAAAGGGGGGTCTCCTTTGCTGCGGTCACGCAGGTGAATGGCAATGATGGTTTCGGGTTTACCATCAATCCCCTCTGCGGCAGACCTTGCTTGTGGGAGCAATTCTGGATACCGTTGAATATTTTCCAGAAATCGCTGACGAGCAGTATTAAGAAGGGCCTGAAAACTGGGTTTGTCTAATTTATCAAGGTATTGATAAGAAAGTTCAAAGGGGGCATTGTAGGTCTGCCCACCAACCAGTTTATTTTCTAGGGTGAGATTTTGTAGTGGTGTGGGAAATTGAGTTGTAGGGCCTAAAAAGTGAAAGACATTTCCCCACTCGCGCTCGATAGCAAGATGATCGACCTTCTGATAGTGGCAATCTGAGTGGGGGTTTGCCGCTAACAGGAATGGAGTCCCTAAGGATTGGGCCATTAGGCTGGCCAAGAATGGACGTTGATAAAAGCTTCCGGCGCCTTCTTGATTGCTTGGCTCCATCAGAAAGGTTAGCTGCGGCTTGGGTTCTTCCGCTAAGATTGCATTGGGATTGCAATCAATATCGCCAATTAACTTTTCAAAGGTGTAGATGCCGCAGGCATATTTTGCAATTATATTTTCAGTATTCAGATCAACATTTTGATGGATGTCTCCAGCGTCATCCACATAATCAAAGCGCAGTAAATTTAGCGTGCAGTCTAGTGTGGGCCACGCAAAGATATCGTAAGGAGAAAAAATACGATGCTTATTAAAAACAATCGCACTTTGAGTGGCAATTGGGAAGCTAATATATAACTTCCCGCCAGGCTTGAGCATCTTGACCATATTCTGGAAGCCGGCAATGTGACCTTGAGGATTAAGCTCGTCACCATACCGTCCCAGACCAAAATGCTCAATGGCGTGTAGACAAGAGAGGGAATCACAGGCATTTATCAGATCGGGATCAAGATGCATCAAATCTGCAATGCGAAACTCAATATTGGGATGACCCGTGCTATTTAACGGCCGAACATCCAAAATTTCAATCTTCCGAAATGCGGCTACATGCGCTACAAACCCATCGATGCGTGAGCCAATATCGATGTGGCGTTCTGGCGCATCATCATGGATGAGTTTCGCCACTAGTAGGTCTTGGTGAAAGTAATGCCCCTTAGCTGAGCCTGCAGACTCAGACTTTTCAAAGAGAATGGGCTCTATCCGATGTGTGGTGCCACCCAGTTTGGTGAATTGTCTAAATTGTTTGATAAATCCAAATGCATCGCTGAGTGAGTGAGTCCCTTGGGCGCCTACTAGACCAGCTATGGCATGAGGCAATTTAGCTTTTTTGGACATGAGTGATATTTGGATATTGAGGCAACGCAGTAAGACCGCAAAAGAAGGCAGTCATAAAAAGTAATAGTTCTAAAAAATGACCCTCACCTACTTCTGCAATGAGATAGGTAAATATTAGCAGTGGGACAGTCCATAGGGCATAAGTGAACCATAGTCCCGATCGATTGGTGGAGCGAAACAAAGCGGTTATTAAGCATATCCAGATGATTACTACGCCTGGTATACCAATGCCTAGTGCGAGATCTAGCCAGCCACTATGTGTGGCACCTCTGAGGTTCCCATTGGGCTTATAAAAGTCTGGCCATTTAGTAAATGCAAGTGAGCCAAAGGAGTGATGCACTAAGCCATAGCCCTGAGGATTCTCCAAGAGCAAGCGAGAGCCAGCTGTAAACCAAGCGGTCCGTTCGTAAGTGCTGATGTCTACAGGCTGACCTTGCTTATTTACTGGTCTTGGAAAAGCCTCACGATTTTTCCAAAAGTCATTGTGATCAATATCCATGCCTACCTGAACATTGTCTGCCATGGCCATCCATGAGTGAGTGCGCTCTAAATGCTTGCTAAGTCCATAACCCCCAATAATCCCCACCAGTACTAAGGCGGCAATGGGTCCATAGGCGGTACGAGGGAATTTAACGATATAGCGAGTGGCCACTAGCAAAGCGCTAACCATAAATAGGATTGATGCAGTGCCAAATAAAACCATGGCATTTTTGCTGCCAATAAAAAATCCACCGAATGGACTAAGGGCAATCGTAATTAAAGTTAAGTAAATCCACCGGCGAGGTTTTTTTTGCTGCATGGCTTTGAGTAGCAGGATAAAGCAGAGCGGCAGCGTTAGGGCTTCAAAAACAACGTAGGCTGACTTAGTTCGATAAATACCATATAAGAAGCTGTAAGTATCAAATTGGGTTCCCTGTCCCGATTGGATCATGGCGTAGAGGTAACTGGCAAACGTAATCCAGCAGGGCGCTGAAAATCCAAAAAACAATAATAAGGTTGACCAGCGAGACCAAGTATCGGCTGGTGGATTTTTGGCTGCCAAATATTGAGACTCTAAATTACTTGGGGTAATTGATGATGAGCCCAAGAGCAGGCCAAGAGCTAAACCTATAAAACTACCTAGTAAGCAACGAGCCCAGACGCTACGTAATTCAATCAGTTGCGCGAAGAATTCTTGTGAAAACACACATAAATGAATTAGCAGCCATCCATACAGTGAGACAAGTATCCAAAGCGGCCAAGCGGATTTGCTTCTTAAGTGGGAAGAGTATTCCTTTAGGGTAAATAAGCTTGATATGAAGCCCACCCCCAAGAAGAGATGGCGTAAAGCAATCGTTCCGGGAAGCGTCCAAATGGCTAGCAGTCCAGTCGAGCAAATTAATACTGAATATTTGCTCCAAGTTGGGGCTGCATAAAAATTAGGCATGAGTTCTATTGAGGCGGGGAATTAGGGTTAAATGAAAGAAAAAAGGGATTTAAAGGATTTTTAAGTCGGTTTGACCGTATTGAGTCTAGCGCAGGGCCCATTTTATCGTTTTAGTGAGGATTTTTCGCTATATCTAGGGGTTTTGGTGTCTAAATTTAAAAAATACTCCTAAAAATCAGCATTAAAACATTGGCATTGGCTAGGTAGAATGTAGGGATGTCAATTTTTCTAACCGGCGGTCTGGGTTTTATTGGAAGTCACGCAGCAATTGCTTTGCTTGAAAGTGGGCAAGAGGTAGTGATTTTGGATAATTTATGCAACAGTCAAAAAAGCGTTCATCGCCAGCTTCAATTCATTAGCGGCAAATCCATCCCTTTTTACAAAGGAGATGTACGTGATGGCCCATTATTAGGGGCAATATTTTCGAAGCATTCAATTACCTCTGTCATGCATTTTGCTGGCTTAAAGTCGGTGGCACAGTCGATCAAAGACCCCCTCTTGTATTACGACAATAACGTTGGCGGAACCATTTCCCTCTTGAGAGCATTGCAAGAAAAAGGTATTTATCAATTCATTTTTAGTTCAAGTGCAACTGTATATGGCACGCCAGTGTATTTGCCCTATGATGAATTGCATCCAACCAATCCGATCAATCCGTATGGGCATAGCAAATTGCAGGTAGAAAATATTCTCTCGGATTTGGCTAAATCTGATGCGCGTTGGGCGATTGCTTGTTTGCGCTACTTCAATCCCATTGGCGCGCATCCGAGTCATTTAATTGGCGAGCTGCCAAACGATCAACCTAATAACTTAATGCCCTACATTACTCAGGTAGCAGCAAAGCAAAGACCGGTCTTAACCGTCTATGGAGATGATTACGATACAAAAGATGGTACTGGTGAGCGTGATTACATTCATGTGATGGATTTGGCTGAAGGTCATGTTGCGGCACTTCAATTGATCGAGAAGCAATCTGGTGTGAATATGATTAATTTAGGAGTAGGCAAGCCTTGCAGTGTTTTGGAGATGATCGCTACGTTTGAGAAATCCACTGGACAGTCCGTTCCAGTGCAGGTGGGTAAACGCCGTGATGGCGACTTACCCATTTACTATGCTAGCGCCCAAAAGGCTAAGGCTGTATTGGGTTGGGAGGCCATGCGAACTCTTGGGCAGATGTGTGAGTCTTCGTGGCATTTCCAGAGTCGGCATTTAGCGGACTTACAAAAATCTAATAAATCCAACATTTAATTTAGCTATGGCATCACGCAATCTCCTTCCTTCTGCGATAGCGCGTACTGTTGATGTTTCAGTATTTATTGGTTGCGGTGTAGCAGCTTTTTTTCATTATCAAAGCCAGCAGGAAGTGGATTTAGATTTTCAGCGCTACCTGTCTTTAATTTTATTGAGCACTTTAGTTTTTGTATTGCTCAATAACCAACTGTATCGATCTTGGAGAAGCGAAGGTTTTTTTAAGCTCATTCAAACAGTGGGTACTGTGATTGCAAAGACTTGGATCCTCATTGTTTTTTGGCTTTTATTTAGCAAGACCAATGATTTTTATTCTCGAGCTTGGATTGTGATTTGGGCAGTCTATACCTTCTTTGGACTGCTGTTGGCCCGTTACTTAGCCCATGTTTTTGTAGGTAGCTTAAGAGCACGAGGCATCAACTTGAAGCACGTGGTCATTATTGGCTCCAGTGGAACTGCTAAAGAATTACAAGAGCGTATTGAGCGTTCCCCTTGGTCTGGATTTAGGGTGGCAGAGTATTTGGTGGCGCCCAGTGAGCAAGAGCTGCAGACTCTAGCTAAAGAAGCTTATGATGAAATTTGGCTGGCCTTAGCTATGGATGACCACCATCAAATTCCCCCTTTAATGGAAAGTTTGAAAAACAGCACAGCTAATGTACGATTTGTCCCAGATTGGTTTTCTTATCGTCTGATTAATCACGGGGTGTCTGAGGTTTTGGGTGTCGAGATGGTGGATCTCTATGGAACCCCCATGAGCGGAACCAATCTATTCATTAAAACAGCAGAGGATTTTGTAATTTCCCTGCTGTTGGTCGTATTGCTGTCCCCTTTATATCTATTTTTAGCGATTGGCGTGAAGTTAAGCTCGCCAGGCCCTGTTTTTTATCGCCAAAAGCGGGTTGGGTGGAATGGTGAGCATTTTGACATTCTCAAATTTCGCTCAATGCCGGTAGACGCCGAAAAGAATGGGGTTGTGTGGGGGAGTTCCGCTCAAAAGGCAGAAAATGCCTTCTGTCGCTGGATGCGCAAGACGAGCTTGGATGAGTTACCCCAGTTCTTTAATGTTCTTAAAGGGGATATGTCGATTGTGGGTCCTAGGCCAGAGCGCCCTGAGTTTGTTGAGAAATTCAAGGAAGAAATCCCTGATTATATGAAAAAACACCTAGTAAAGGCTGGAATTACGGGTTGGGCGCAAATTCATGGCTGGAGAGGGGATACCGACCTAGGTACCAGAATTGAGCATGATTTGTTCTATATTGATAACTGGTCGCTCATGCTGGACCTCAAGATTATTTTCTATACTCCTTGGCGGGGTTTGATTAATAAAAATGCCTACTGACAACTGTTTAACCATCAAGTAAATTGGATAGGGTCCTATGCACCCCATGTTCTGTCTAAATTCACTTACAGGCTAAAATAAGCTCTAATTATTAGAACTTTAGGGGTTCTGTTGGGTAAGTTGCTTACCCTCATCAAATTTGGCTTTACTTCAATATTGGATAACAAGCATGGCATTAGTGGTACCGGTGATTCTTTGCGGTGGGTCAGGCACTCGTTTATGGCCGCTCTCCCGCTCTAGCTTTCCAAAGCAGTTTTTGGTGCTATCAGAGGGCGATGCTAATCAGAGCTTGTTTCAGATGGCCGTAGAGCGTGCCAATTCAATTGCTGATTCAGATACCCAGTTAGGCAAAACGATTGTTGTTACTAATGAAGAGCATCGTTTTTTAGCGCTTGACCAACTGCGCGAGCTCAAAACAATTTCTGCAGATTTATTACTTGAGCCATCCGGCAGAAACACAGCTCCTGCATTAACCTTGGCTGCGCTATATGCGCAAGAACAGGGTATGAAGCAGGGCACAGATCCGATTTTGGTGGTCACTCCCGCAGATCAAACGATTCAAGACAGTGCCGCTTTTACAAAAGCACTCAAGCAAAGTGTGCAGATTGCACAGTTTGGTGAAATCGCCATCCTAGGCATTACTGCAAGCGCTCCCGAGACGGGTTATGGTTACATCAAGACTGAAATTAATGATGTTCATTCCGACTCTTCTTCAGGTGAGTATGTTGTAGAGCGCTTTGTTGAAAAGCCAAGTGCAAGCATTGCACAGGCGTATCTGGAAGCTGGTGGATACTTCTGGAATGGCGGCATGTTTGTTTTAAAGGCGAGCGTTTGGTTGGCAGCCATTAGGGAATATCGACCAGATATTTTGGAGGCTACTCAGATAGCTTGGAAGACCAAGTCAATCGATCACTCCACTGGGGCTAATTTCATTCGCCCAGAAAAAGAGGCTTTTAATAGCATCCCCAGTGAATCTGTTGATTACGCCGTGATTGAAAAATGCCCAGGGTCACATTACCCCATCAAGATGGTTGAGCTCAATGCGGGTTGGAATGATTTAGGTGCCTGGGATGCTGTCTGGCAAGTGGGCAAGCAAGATCAGGATGGCAATGTCACCAAGGGTGATATTTTGATGAGTAATTCTAAAAACTCTTTAGTGCATGCTAGCAGTCGCTTAGTTAGTGCTGTTGGCGTTGAGGATTTGGTAATTGTTGAAACAGCAGATGCGGTATTGGTGACCACTCGGTCCAAGAGTCAGGATGTCAAACATTTGGTTGGTCAGTTGGAGCAGCGCCAGCGCGAAGAAAAACATCTGCACCGCAAGGTTGCACGACCTTGGGGTTGGTATGACAGTGTTGACGAAGGCGAGCGCTTCAAGGTGAAGCGCATTCAGGTAAAACCAGGGGCGAGTCTCTCATTACAAATGCATCATCACCGCGCCGAGCATTGGATCGTAGTAAAAGGGACTGCAGAAATTACCAATGGCGATCAAATTCTCACACTTACTGAAAATCAAAGCACTTATATTCCGCAAGGGCAAACCCACCGCTTAGCCAACCCGGGAACAGAGCCGCTAGAGATTATTGAAGTGCAGTCAGGTAGCTATCTGGGCGAAGACGATATTGTGCGTTTTGAAGACGTGTACGGGCGGTAATTTTCTTCATGACAAAAACAGCTCTGATTTGTGGTGTTGGTGGTCAAGATGGCGCGTATCTTGCAAAATTGCTGGTCACCAAGAGGTACGAAGTTTACGGGACATCTAGACACGCCATAGATAAGCCAATATCGAATTTACTGAAATTAGGCATTTCAGATCAAGTAAAAGTGTTGCGCATGCTGCCAAATGATCAAAAAGAAGTCTTGAGGGTGGTGGAAGAGGTTAACCCAGATGAGATCTACTTTTTGGCCGGAGAATCTTCAGTTGCCATCTCTTTTACGGAGCCCGCAATGACGCTTCAAGGAATTATTTTTGGAGCCCTGAATCTGTTAGAGGCTTGCAGGCAAAGTTCAAAAAAAATTAGATTATTTAATGCGGGTTCAGCAGAGTGCTTCGGGAATTCCGGGGGTACGCCCGTGACCGAGGGTACACCCTTAGCCCCTTTAAGTCCGTATGCCATTGCTAAAACAGCCGCATGCTCCTTGGTAAGGCAGTACCGTAATTCTTATGATTTATATGCTTGTTCAGGCATGCTCTTTAACCATGAATCCCCGTTGCGCCCCGCGCATTTTGTGACCCAGAAAATCATTCAGGCTGCCAAGAACATTGCTGCTGGTCGTCAATCTCAATTAATTTTAGGGCGCCTCGATATTGCTCGAGATTGGGGTTGGGCCCCAGAATATGTGGAGGCCATGTGGCTCATGCTTCAGCAGGAGGCCCCACAAGATTATGTGATTGCCACGGGCACCACCATGACCTTGATGGATTTTGTAGAGGCTGCTTTTAAGCAGGTCAATTTGGACTGGCGCGCCTATGTGGTTCAAGATCCCGCTTTGATGCGTCCAACGGATTTACTGGTGAGTACCGCCTGTATTGATAAGATTAGCCAAACCTTGGGTTGGCGACCCTTAACGATTGGTACTCAGGTCGTTGAAAGAATGTTCGAACCCATCTAAGTCCATATAATTCAATCATGATGAAAAATACGCAAAAAGTCGCTTTAATCACCGGCATTACTGGCCAAGATGGCTCTTACCTAGCTGAGTTCCTGTTGGAGAAGGGCTATATCGTTCACGGCATTAAGCGCCGCGCCTCCTCCTTTAATACCGGCAGAATTGATCATCTCTATCAGGATCCCCACGTAAATCATCCTGATCTGATTTTGCATTATGGCGATTTAACGGATACCAGCAATTTGGTGCGCATTATTCAAGAGTGTCAGCCTGATGAGATTTATAACTTGGGCGCTCAGTCTCATGTGGCAGTTTCTTTTGAATCTCCTGAGTACACCGCAGATGTCGATGCAATGGGTCCATTGCGTATGTTGGAAGCCATTCGTATCCTCGGTTTAGAGAAGAAAACCCGTTTTTATCAAGCGTCGACTTCTGAGCTCTATGGCCTGGTCCAGGAAATCCCCCAAAAAGAAACCACTCCGTTTTATCCAAGAAGCCCTTATGCAGTTGCGAAGATGTATGCCTACTGGATTACTGTAAATTACCGTGAAGCTTATGGCATGTATGCGTGTAATGGCATTCTCTTTAATCATGAGTCCAAACGCCGTGGTGAGACCTTTGTGACTCGTAAAGTGACTCGGGGCTTAGCCAATATTTCCCAAGGTCTTGAGAAATGCCTTTTTATGGGCAATATCGATGCCCTGCGAGATTGGGGCCATGCTAAAGACTATGTGCGTATGCAATGGCTCATGCTTCAACAAGAAAAACCGGAAGATTTTGTGATTGCCACTGGCGTGCAGTTCACGGTTCGTGAATTTATTATCCGTAGCGCTAAACAATTAGGCATAACGTTGAAATTTGAAGGGACCGCTGAAAATGAAAAAGCCATTGTCTCTTCTGTTGATGGTGACAAGGCGCCAGCCTTAAAAGTAGGTGATGTGATTGTGCAAATCGATCCGCGCTACTATCGTCCTACGGAAGTGGAAACCCTTTTAGGTGATCCAACCAAAGCCAAAGAAAAACTGGGCTGGGTTCCTGAAATTACTTTAGATCAAATGATTGTGGAGATGGTTGCCAACGATCTTGACCTGGCTAAACAACATGCTTTGTTGCAGAATCATGGCTATGCGGTAGCGGTTGGTAAAGAAAATTAAACCGTTCAAAATAAAAATCAATTGATTAAACATCAATAAGACCAAGGCCCGGTGACCGATTCCTTCAACCCAAAGATCTATATTGCAGGCCATCGCGGGATGGTGGGCTCAGCCATTGAGCGCACTTTAAGATCGCAAGGGTTTACCAATATTATTGGTAAAACACATCAGGAACTGGATTTATGTAATCAAGCTGCAGTGACGGATTTTTTTGCCACAGAAAAGCCAGATCAAGTCTATTTGGCGGCGGCCCGAGTAGGCGGTATTTATGCCAACAATACCTTTCCAGCAGAGTTTATTTACGACAATCTGATGGTGCAGAACAATGTGATTCATCAAGCATTTATGCATGGAGTTAAAAAGCTCTTGTTTTTAGGGTCCAGCTGTATTTACCCTAAACTGGCTCCCCAGCCGATGACCGAAGAAGCGCTGCTGATGGGTAAGTTAGAACCCACCAATGAGCCTTATGCTATTGCCAAGATTGCCGGCATCAAAATGTGTGAAAGCTATAACCGCCAATATGGAAACTCGCACGGCATTGACTACCGCTCAGTCATGCCAACGAACCTCTATGGCCCTGGCGATAACTATCACCCTGAAAATAGTCATGTCATACCGGCGTTGATTAGAAGATTCCACGAAGCCAAGCTAGCCCATGCACCCGAGGTGGTGATTTGGGGAACGGGTACGCCCAAACGGGAATTTTTATATGTGGACGATATGGCCGCCGCATCGGTCTTTGTGATGCAATTAGACAAAGCCATTTTTGATGAGCAAACGCTACCGATGCAAAATCATATTAATGTAGGTTATGGATCGGATGTCACGATTGCCGATCTGGCTTTTGCGGTGGGAAAAGCGGTGGGCTACGAAGGTCAGATTTGTTTTGATATTAGCAAGCCCGATGGCTCTCCCCGTAAATGGATGGACTCGGGAAAGCTCAATCGCTTGGGTTGGAAACCGTTGGTGAATTTAGAAGCGGGCTTGACTTGCGCCTATGCTGATTTTTTACACCGAGCGGAATTGCCTTAATAGTGAATTGGGGTCCATCACGAAGGGGATCAGTGAGCCTTGCCAAATCTCTGTGCAGGAGAGTAAAACCCACTTGTTCTAGGCGACACGCAATACACCCTCCGATAGAAATCATCTAAGAGATGCAGATTGCAATTTTGTTGGCGACCTATAACGGTACCCCTTATCTGCAAGAACAGCTCGATTCGATCAAGAGACAAACCCATATCGATTGGACGGTATTGTCATCAGATGATGGCTCTAATGATGAGACCATGGCCATGATTGATGCTTTTGCAAATACAGTGGGTAAGAGTAAGGTGCAACAAGTGCAAGGTCCCCAACAAGGTTTTGCCCGTAATTTTCTCTCGATGGTTTGCCATCCCAATTTAAAAGCAGATGCCTATGCCTACTGTGATCAAGATGATATTTGGCTAGACGATAAGTTAGAGCGCGCGGCCCGATTCTTAGCTTCGGTGCCTAGCGATGTTCCAGCGCTATATTGCTCTCGTACGCAGTATGTGGATCAAGATAATTACCCTTTGGGTTTATCTCTGCCGTATGCAAGGCCAGCGGTATTTGCCAATGCATTAGTACAGAACATCGCTAGCGGTAATACGATGGTGTTTAATGATGCGGCGCGCCAGCTTTTAGTACAAGCTGGCCCTCAGGTCGACATTGATCTGCACGATTGGTGGACCTATATGCTAGTTACCGGGATGGAAGGCAAAGTTTTATTTGATCAGACTCCCAGTGTTCGGTATCGCCAGCACCCCAATAACCTGTGGGGGATGAATACCAGCTTAAAGTCGCAGGTGATGCGAATTAAAAAACTGTTTGGCGGGCGCTTTGCCAATTGGAATGAGCGCCATATTGCCGCATTAGGTCCTATGCAACATATGCTGACCCTTGATAATCAGAAGATTTTTAAGCAGTTTGCAGTAGCGCGAAAGCTATCCCTAGTACCTCGCTTGGTGGGACTCAAGCAAAGTGGGGTATATCGTCAAACTAGGATAAATAATGTGGGCTTCTTTCTCGCGGCGCTGCTAGGAAAGGTCTGACTGCCCATGAAATGGATTGTTGTAGTACCCATGCAGCTAATTTTAAAAAGACGATCTGTGCGATGAAGTCTCGGGTGCGATCTTTCTTAAAGAAAATCAAAACGGCGCTCGAGCCTGTGGGCTATCGCTTGGCCAATCTAGGCTTTTCCATGGTTTCGCGCTCTAGGCCAAAGTTAGCAGGGCAAGAGTTGGGGGTGAACTTTATTGGCTATTCCAAAGGGGAGTTGGGCTTAGGACAAGCTATGCGCTCGATGGCTTTTGCAGCTAAGGCAGCATTCATCCCTTTAGTGGTCCGCCAATTTCAGGTCAGAATCACGAGCAAGCAATCAAATAATGCATTGGATGCAGATGTGCGCGATCGTTGCCAGTACCCGATTAATCTCATTTGCGTTAATCCCGATATGCTGTATCGCCTGCCCGTATGGGTGACTTATCCGGAATGGGCTAAGACCTACAACATTGGCTATTGGTTTTGGGAGTTAGAGAATTTTCCACAGACGTGGCAGTACGCTACCCATCTGGTCGATGAGATTTGGGTAGCCACCGAATTTATTGCCCAGGCGATGAGAAAAAGTGGCAAGAAGGTCGTCAAAATTCCTTTTCCACTCGAATTTGATTTGCCTCCTGAATCGATGAATAAAAAGTACTTTGGCTTAAACCCCAAGGAATTTACGTTTATCTTTAGTTTTGATTTCAACTCCATTCCTGAGCGAAAAAATCCCCAGGCCACCATCAAGGCGTTTAAGCAGGCATTTCCAGTAGGGGATCATACTGTGAGGTTAATACTCAAAACGATGAATGGCAGCCACTATTCGCAATTGAGAAAAAATCTAGAAGCATTAATTGATCAAGATTCACGCATTGAAATTTGGGATGGGCACCTCACCCAAGATGAAATGCGGGGCTTAATTCGTTCAAGTGATTGCTACATTTCTCTGCATAGAGCTGAAGGGCTGGGTTTAGGGCTCGCTGAAGCCATGTATCTAGGAAAGCCCACCATTGCTACCGGATACTCTGGCAGTACCGAGTTCATGAATTCCACTAACTCGATGTTAGTCCCTTATACGCTAGTACCAGTTCCCGCTGGAGCCTATCCTAATGGAAAAGATCAGTTGTGGGCTGAGCCGGATATTGAGGTGGCCGCAGAAAAAATGCAGAAAATGGCCTCTGATAGTACTCTTAGGGAGAAATTGGGCCACCGTGCCGCCGTATATATGCGTGAACAGCACTCTTATATAAAGGTAGGGCAGGCGATCAGAGCTCAATTAGAGCAGATCAAATGCTAGGTAATTATTACTATCAGGTGCTCGCTATACGGTAATACCAAACACATTGGCTTAGGCACTTGATCAGGTGAGGGGCATCTGATTAAGATGTTGACGGCTGAGCTTAGGGGGAAAAGTGCTATTTCGCAAAACGAATTGGCACTTTCTTGAGCAAAATCAGCGACTTAATCATTTTAAAAGGAGGCGAAATGAAGCCAAATAGCAGAGAGCAGCGACAAAGGCTGGGTCTTATCAAGCCCTCCTTAGGCAATGCCATCGAAGTCTTTTTTATAAGTCTCTGCCTACTGTGGAAAGGTGCTAGTAATTGCCTAGTTATTCCTCGCATGCAGCGCTCGCCTCAAAAGGAGTTTATCCACGGCATCTTTGCGAGATAATCAATTCGCTAGTCTAGCATTTACCTTAATCCCATTTATATTACAAATTAACCACCAATAAGAATCTCTTTATTTTGATCTATCAAACGACTATTCGATTCATGAAGAGCCCCATCAGTTATATAGGTTTGATAACGGCATTCATTGCCTCTGTATTCATACTCTTGAATAATCTAGATCAGCTCAGCCATTCTCATTTTTATTTCTCCACTTTTTGTTTTTTTGTGATGTTTGGAGTGGGTCTTGTTGCCTCTCGCCAAGTTGCCTTAGTCATCTTTGTTTTTCTAGTGCCCCTTGTCCCAACGCTGAGTAATCAAATCACCGTATATACCGGAATAGCCCTGCCTAGTCAGGTGATGATGGGGTTTGATTTGGTAGCCGGCTATTTTTTGGCTATTTTTGCTAAGCATATTTTATATAGCATCGCCGCACCTAAATCTGGAGGTATGGGGTACCTCAAGGCAGTTTGGCCGGTCAATTGGGTGATTCTGATCATTGGCTGCTCGACGCTATTGGCAGTGGTGCGCAATGCCTGGCACTCTGCAGCCTCTCTTGCCTTTGCTGGGATTGGCCTAAGTCTTATAGAGTTTCGGGGGATTGCTTGGCTTGATGATTTGCGACCCCTAACCGATTGGATGGCCTACGCTTTAGCTGGCGCAGTCATTATTTTAGTGGGCAGTACGCTTAGAGCTATTCCTGAGCGTAATCAATACATTTTTAGGCCCGTCATGGCAGGGCTATTTCTTTCGGGGATTTTGGCACTCATTCAGAGTCGTACTGGACTTGGAATGGTTAATGCAATACCTGAATCGCTGGGATATTCTGCCATGGGGTTTCAGCCTGATTTGCATGCGTTTGCAGCCTACATTTTAATGGGGGCACTGGGGCTTTGGGGTTATTTTTTCTGTTGCAAAAGTAAATCCGAAAAAGTTTGGATCGGGGTTATCGTCATATTGTCTTGGATTGCTTTGCTATTAAGTTATTCAAGAGCAACCCAGTTGTTTGCCTTGATGGCTCTGGCCATATTGGTTCTCATCAGAATATTTGGCCAAAACAACAGGCAATTTCGGATGCGTTCACTCATCGGCTTGGTGTTATTGATGGGCATCACTACTGCCTTGATTCTCTTTTTCCGGGAGAATTTATTGGCCATCATTCCACAGCGCAATTTAGCTATTTTTAAAGCCATTGCTGACATGGATTGGAGTAATCTTTCACAAGTTAATAACGCTCTGTCAGAGCGCCCTGTTATCTGGTTAAATGCCTTGCGCATGTGGCATAGCTTTCCCCTCCTCGGAGTGGGGCAGGGTGATTTTTATCAGTTATCCCCACTTTTTAATTTTGAGAATTTAGCGTTTTTAAGGGGGGGCGAAAACGCCCACAATTATTTCCTGCAAACGCTGGCGGAAACGGGTCTTGTTGGTGTAATAGCTTTTGCACTTGCGATTGCCGCTCCTTTCTTCTTAGTAAAAGATAGGCGAGTGCTCTTTCCGGCAGCCATTGCCTTATTTAGCTTATTTTTAGGCAATATTTATGCGCATGCATTTTTGGTGCGCGAGAATTTATTTTTAGCGGCCATCTTTTTGGGCTTGATGTATTCCTATGTACCGCTAGAGAGTTTGTCGATATCCCCCTATCGCTTATTAAATAATTGGAAGCCACAACTTCAATGGAAATTTATCGTTCCCATTGCCTGCTTAGCTTTTGTGGGCTTGGGTACTCGCGAGATTTACACCTCTTTTTATCGTTTCCCCTTTGCATATGGTAGTGCGTGTTTTGTGAACCAGCCCTTAAGTCCAGACAGGTGGAGTTCTGGTCTTTATGAGATGCCACTGCCTATTGGATCGCATGGAGTGCAATTACCGATCCGGGTAGCTCGGCCCAACTTACAAAATACCCCTTTGTCGGCCACTTTCCAGATAGTCGATTCGAGTAATCAAGTATTGGCTTCTCAAGTATTGGCATGGCCAGAGAATGGCCCTTACGCTTTAGAGATAAGCCTGCCTAATGGCGGGGTCATTCAAGAGGCTGGAGCCAAGGCATCCTTAAAGCTATCTTCTTGCTATACCCCGCGTAATTTGGGCCAGAGTATTGATGGACGGCGCTTGGGGGTCCTGATAGATCCCCCTATAATTGATTGATTCGATTAACTTTTCTCAAGAATGGGTACCGATATTTTGGCTGTGAACATTCCATCATTTTGAAATCTCTGAATATGACGAGCATTAAATCCATTTGGTTTTATCGAGATTTCATCTTGGGATCTGTTAAGCGAGAATTTCGGGCAAAGTTCCAAAATTCGGTCTTAGGGATTTTTTGGGTTTTGTTAAATCCTTTGGCGATGATTTTTGTCTATACAGTGGTGTTTTCCCACTTAATGAAAGCCAAACTCCCCAATGTGACGGGACCATTTTCTTATAGTATTTATCTTTGCATGGGCATATTAAGCTGGAGTCTATTTTCTGAAATTACCAGTCGCGCTTTAAATCTCTTTCTGGAGAATGCCAACTTACTTAAGAAAATTCATTTTCCAAAAATCTGCTTGCCGATTATTTTGCTGATCAATGCCTGGATTAATTTTGCGATTATTTTTGGCCTATTTGTTATTTTCTTAAAGCTTACTAGCAATTTCCCCGGCAAGATATTTTTAGCGGTCATTCCCATTTTTCTGATTATGTCTTTGCTGGCTTTGGCACTAGGACTGGGATTGGGAATTTTGAATGTGTTCTATCGAGATATTGGGCAGGTCTATGCCGTGTTTTTGCAATTTTGGTTTTGGCTCACGCCGATTGTGTACTCCATCGATATTCTTCCGCCAAAAGTGCAGATGCTCTTGCAGTTTAATCCGATGACACCGCTGATAACCGCGCTTCATCAAATTGCGGTCTACCGTCAACTGCCGGCCTGGGAGTCCTTGCTGTTCCCCTTGGTTGTGGCCCTATTACTGAGCTGGTGGGCTGTCGGTTTATTTAAGCGCCATCAACATGATGTGATGGATGAGCTGTAATGGGAAAAATTACTGTATCGGGACTAGGCAAATCCTATAAAACTTACCCCACTCGGGGAATGCGCTTAGCAGAAGCATTGCTACCCGAGTATGGTCCTTTGCATACCAGTCATTGGGTGTTACAGGATATTCATTTTGTGGTGGATCCGGGTGAAGCCATTGGCATTATCGGCATCAATGGTGCCGGGAAAAGCACGCTGCTCAAGATGTTGGTTGGCACGATCGCACCGACGACCGGATCCTTGACAGTGACTGGTAAGGTGGCTGCAATGCTCGAGTTGGGTATGGGATTTCATCCGGACTTTACGGGTAGACAAAATGTCTTTATGGCAGGGCAGCTCTTGGGCTTAAAGACGCATGAAATCACGGAACTCATGCCAGAGATAGAGGCCTTTGCAGAGATTGGTGAGTATATTGATCAGCCTGTACGCATCTATAGCAGCGGGATGCAAATGCGGCTGGCATTTAGTGTGGCGACTGCGAGCCGCCCCGATATTCTCATCATTGATGAGGCTTTATCAGTGGGCGATACCTATTTTCAGCACAAGAGCTTTGATCGCATTCGTCAATTTCGCGCACTAGGAACGACTCTGTTAATTGTGAGCCATGATAAGTCGGCCATTCAGTCTATTTGTGACCGCGCCATTTTGCTCAATGGGGGCAGGCTAGTCATGGAAGATAAGCCCGAGGCCGTGATGGATTATTACAATGCCCTCATTGCTGAAAAAGAGGGCTACAGCATTGAGTTATTGACAAATGAGCAAGGCAAAACCCAGGCAATTTCTGGAAGTGGAGAGGCCACTATAAATCAAGTGAGTCTGATTAATCAGGCTCAAGAGATAGTAGAGATAGTTCGGGTGGGTGAAAAAATTGCCTTGAAGGTTGGTGTAAAAATCAATGCTACTGTTGAGAGCTTGGTGGTGGGCTACTCTATTAAAGATCGTCTTGGACAAGTCATTTTTGGCACCAATACACATCAACTAGAGAGTGTTGTTCGGGACTTGGTCCCAGGCGAATCACTGGAGTTTGTTTTTGGGTTTGATGCCAATTTTGGTATTGGCACCTATTCCATTGCTATTGCACTTCATCAAGATGAGGTTCATGTCGGTAAAAATTATGAATGGCGGGATTTAGCAATTCTTTTTCATGTCATTGATGGCGCCAATAGAAAATTTATTGGGGTTTCTTGGACGCCCCCGGTCCTGCAAATTAACCGTTAATGTGACGAATGGATATTCTGATACATATCTTTAAGTTTGGAAAAGAAAATGAGTGAAGATTTCTATCGGGCATTTGAGGCTAAATTTAGAGGGTCACGAGAGCTTGTTAAGCAACGGCTAGAGGTCTACACACCTTTTCTAGAGCCATTGCAAAGTCTCTATCCACACGGTGAGGCTCTAGATTTGGGTTGTGGTCGCGGAGAGTGGCTTGAACTCATGGGTGAGCTTGGGTTTAATGCAGTTGGGGTGGACTTAAATCAGGCGATGCTGGACTCTTGTGTTGAGTTTGGTCTTAACGGATTGCAGGGAGATGCTCTGCGCTATTTGGCTGACCTTCCAGGAAATAGTCAGGTGGTGATTTCTGCCTTTCATCTAATTGAGCACATTTCATTTGATCAATTGCAAGAATTGGTTAAGCAGTCATTAAGGGTTTTAAAGCCTGGCGGCCTATTGATTCTAGAAACACCTAATTCAGAAAATATTCGAGTGGCAACCCAGTCCTTTTATCTTGACCCCACTCATTTAAAGCCCATCCCCAGTTTGCAGCTCTCTTTTTTAACAGAGTATGTGGGGTTCAAAAAGAATAAAGTCATCAGACTGCAAGAAGAAATTTTTGCAGGACAGGGTGCGGATCCGTTACTGAGAAAAGTGATAAATGGTGTTAGCCAGGACTATGCTGTCATTGCTCAAAAAGAAATATCCCAAGATATTTATGGGCTAAAAAATAATCCTTTTGCGCAAAGTTATGGAATCAGTATTGATGAAGTAGTTCAGCAATACGATAGCGATATCCATTATAAAAATGCAGTAATGGAAAATGAATTTAAGCACCTGCAGAATGAATTTAAGCACCTGCAGAATGAATTTAAGCACCTGCAGAATGAATTTAAGCACCTGCAGAATGAATTTAAGCACCTGCAGAATGAATTTAAGCACCTGCAGAATGAATTTAAGCACCTGCAGAATGAATTCATTGCCCTATACTCTTCCCGTTCGTGGCGTATGACCAAGCCTATGAGGCTGACTGCTGAGGAAATCCGTTGTTGGAAAATAGCTATTCAAGAAAAAGTTGAAATTACAAAATTAAAGATCAAATTTTTGGCATCTAGATCAATTGATTTATTTAAGCGTCACCCTCGTATTTATGATCCCGTAAAGAAAATGATGCAAGTTCTGGGGATTTTCAATGTATTGAAGAGGGCCTCTGGTCGCCATGGTGTTTCTGGGGGAGTAGATATATCGAATTTTCCTGGGCCATGGATGCCTAGTGCCCACTTAAGCGATCAGGCTTTACAGATCTTGACTGAATTAAAGTCGCATTTAGATGAGGGTAAGAAATAAAAGCATGAGAATCGTCATTGATATGCAAGGGGCTCAAACTGAGAGTCGATTTCGGGGAATTGGGCGTTATACGATGTCCTTTGCTAAAGCCTTAATTAATGTTGGATCCAAGCACGAAATATTATTGCTTTGCAATGGTTTATTTCCAGAGTCGATTAACTTTATAAGGAATGAATTTTCAGGGTTGCTTGGAAAAGATAGCATCTATGTTTGGTACGCCCCTTTTCCATTAAATGAAATAGAAGACGGGAATGAATGGAGGTTGAGTGCCGCTAAAAAAATAAGGTTAGATTTTATAGAAAAATTACAGCCAGACATTCTGCACATTTCGAGTTTTTTTGAGGGTTACTTCGATGATGCGCTGACGAATTTTTCATGGGAACGAAGCAATTATTTAACAAGTATTTTGGTGCATGACTTAATTCCATTGGTGCACAAGGCTGATTATCTAGATTCAAATAAGGGCTATGCAAATTTTTACTATGAGAAAGTTAAAGAATTAGCAAAGGCGAATATTTTTCTCACAAATTCTAACCATACTTTGAAGGAGGCTAATGATTTATTAGAATTGGCCATGGAAAATTGCAAAGCGGTATTTGCGGCAGTGGATGCACAATTTAGAAAGCTAGACATCTCTCTCATCAATAAAAATATTTTTATTGATGAATTTAAAATTCTCAAGCCATTTATTTTATATACAGGCGGCGCAGATAAAAGAAAAAATATACCCGGCTTACTCCGTGCGTATGCGGCACTGCCAAATCATATTCGCAATCAGTACCATCTTGTTCTTGCTGGAAGAATGCCGGATCAAGATAGAGATAATTTATTAAATTTATCTAAAAGTATTGGCCTGAGCGAAGGTGATGTAATTTTTACGGGTTATATAAGCGATAAAGACTTGGTCATTTTCTATAACCTATGTGTTCTTTATGTATTTCCATCTTGGCATGAAGGTTTTGGATTTCCTGTTTTAGAGGGGATGTCTTGTGGTGCGCCAGTATTGTGCTCCAACAATACAAGCGTAATTGAGGTATTTGACAGAGAGGATGCCACATTCAATCCTTATGATATTGATGAAATTTCCACAAAAATGTTACTGGCCTTATGTAATCCCGAATGGCGGGATGAATTATCTAGATATGGGCAAATTAGAGCTAAGAAATTTTCATGGGAAGTAGTAGCGTCAAATGCATTGGATTTCTTTGAAAAAAAATATTCAGTAGATACTCGGCAACGTGAAATTACTGCAGCCGATTCATTGGATGAATTATTGGCTGATATAGCTGGAATAAAGGGAAGACCAGCTGCAGGTGATTTGGCCCAATGTGCTGCAGCTATTGAGCTCAATAAAATCATTAAGCCAGGTCTTAGGAAAATATTTGTAGATGTTTCGGAACTAAATTCACGGGATGCTAAAACAGGCATACAGCGGGTAACTCGGTCCATAATAAAGGAGATGGTTTCCAACCCCCCAGATGGAAGCATGGTTTTTCCAGTGTACGGCACAACTAAAAAAGCCGGGTATTTCTATGCCAATAAAATGTTACATTCAATTGATCCTTCCAGAGGTCAAGAAGTGGAATCACTTATAGACACAAGAAGGGGTGATATATTTATTGGGCTTGATCTGCAACATCAAGTAGTTTCTGCACAAGAGGGATATCTCAAAACATTGCATAACTCTGGCTTAGAAATTTATTTTGTTATTTACGATTTACTTCCAATTTTTAGGCCTGGTGATTTTGCAGACGGCGCCGATTTAATGCATGCTGATTGGCTTACAACACTTTGCAATTTTGATGGCATAGTTTGTATATCGAAGGCTGTGGCTGACGAATTCATTGTATGGGCAACTACAGCCGGAAGATTGCGTAAAAACTTTAAGGTTGATTGGTTTCATTTAGGCTCAGATATAGATAGCTCAATTCCTAGTATGGGAATTCCTCATGGCGCTGATAAGGTGATTGAGAAGTTATCTGAGGTGCCGACATTTTTAATGGTAGGGACGTTAGAGCCAAGAAAAGGGCACCAACAAACATTAGAGGCCTTTGAATTGCTTTGGAATGAAGGTGTTGAAGTAAATTTGATTATTGTGGGCAAAAAAGGATGGAAGACCGAAGCGTTATCTGAAGAGATCTTGAGCCATCCAAAACTAGGGAAGAGGTTATTCTGGCTGCAAGGAATCAGTGATGAGTATTTAGACAAACTTTATCAGGCAAGTTCATGTCTGATTGCGGCTTCATATGGGGAAGGCTTTGGCTTGCCTTTGGTAGAAGCTTCAGTACATGGCATCCCGATTATTGCTAGAGATATTCCGGTATTTCGTGAGGTAGCTGAAGATTCTGCTTACTTTTTTAATGGGCTTTCACCAGATGATTTAAGGGGTGCATTACTTCAATGGTTAGCACTCAAGGAGTTAAATTCAATCCCCGATTCCTCGGTTTTAAAAAGACTCACGTGGGGCGAGTCTGCTAAGGATTTAATGAAGGGAATTGGTCTTAAATGAAAATCAAACTAGAAAAAGGGCTGGCTGTAATTTTAGGAGTAACCCTTCTTTTCTATCTAGCCTTCTTAAATTTTTCCGTGCCTTATGTCACTGTAGATGAAATACGCTCGATGTCCGTGGGCTATATGGATCATATCCGTAATGTAAGTTTGCATGGAAGGGTGTCCTTTATATTCAGCGCCCTAAGTAATACCATCATTGGATTTGCCGATCCGACTATATTTAATTTGATGCCACGTTTTTTGTCTATGCTCTTGATGGCTTATGCTGTTTTTTTAGCAATAGCAAGCGCGGGAGTATCCAGGACATCTGCAGTCATTGCGGCTTCATTGATTATGTTAATTCATCAGTTAGATGATTGGCATAACGGGCTCATCGCATTTTTTAGTGGCTATGCCCTAGCATATGGGGCTTTTGTGTTGTCGATTGTCGCTGCTAATTTTAAGATAAACAAATACGCTAAATTTATATTCCAATATATTTTTGCCCTTATTTCTTTTTCATCGGAGATTTTTTTTGGTTTAGCGTTTATGTATTTGATTGCCAGCACCATCATTTACAAAAAGAAACTGAGCCATAAAAACCCCTTAATTTATGCACTAGCAACCTATTTATTGTTGGCCGTAATATTTAATGTAGGAAATCATAATGCTGAGCATGCAGCTATGACGCATTACCTTGCCGGTGCTTACGTTGCAAACAGCTTGTTAGATATTGCAAAGGCTTTTTTTCTATATATGTTTTATTCTGTGCCATTTGCAAAAGCGATAGGACTAAAGTTCGGTACCGCTGTAGTGATGGGTGTGGTCATGGTATTGATTATTGTTGCGTCATCTGGGTATCTTATTTACCAAGACCTTCGTAAGCGACAGGTCAACACTGAAGGTGGAAGCGGTTTAATAGTGTGTCTTGCATTAATGGGTATTGGATGTGAGATGTTGGTTGCTAACCAACCTCTAAAATATAATTGGATTATGAGCGGCGCCTCAAGTCGCTATGTTTTTAGTTTATATACTTGGGTTGGATTCGCATTACCATTAGTCGTTATTTTCATGCGCAGTTTTGGGTTTATTCCGCGGATGGTACTCGTGGGAATTTTGATGACATATTGTGTTTTCTCAGTATCAAATAACCTGAAATATATTAAGACCTATTCTCAGTCAATGGCGAGTTGGAAAGAAATTCATAATCTTGCTCAGAAAACTCCCACCAACTCCCTAGTTGAAATACCGCTGAATCTATTAAAGCACCCTGGTATTGTTCAATTTGGACCTCAAGAATTATCTGATTATATTTTTTCTAATTACCATAAAAAAATTGCCATCTGCTTTGATGGCGCTCGCATTAATTTCACATCTGCGGTTAACGATAAGCAGGTTAGCATGAATGGGTTTTCAGGTCCGGAGGCCGATGGCAGGTGGACCCTTGGTAAACTTTCTGATGTGCAAATTAAACAGCAATTTTATGAGGGCAATAGACTTAAGCTAAAGTTTTCTGATGTTTTTGCAGACAATGCGGATCTTGAGACCATCATTGACTTTGATGGTCAAAAGATTAAAAAGATTATCAGAAAGGATGAGGTAATTGAGTTGTTTTTAAAGAATGACGTTTTAAATCCAGTAATTTATATTACTGTGCCGCACCCTATTTCACCAGATGCATTAAAAATGGGCGGAGATCCTAGAAACTTAGGTTTGAAAATTCAATTTATAGAAATTATTGCAGATAAGGGCAAAGGTCTCACATGTGAGATGGTTGGAAAGCCATAATATGGGAGTCTTCGATCAATCAATTTTCAATTGTTTCGTATTGGATCCATAGCTATAAATTTTGGGTTTGTAGCCAATCAGCTTATAAAAATATTGCAGCCCAATGTTACAGGTAACGTACAAGCAAAGTGGTAGATGGGCAAAATTAATCCAATATCTTTTTCGATGAAACTGAACCATTGAATCTATTAATGGCGCTATCAAGCTAAAAGAGTACAGGGGGAATAGATATTTTTTCAGCTTAGTGGTTAATGGTTGAAAGGATTCTCGATTTGAGAACCCCGTGCCTGGCATATCCCTATAGTGAATATTTACCGTGACCCGCCATTTTAGTTTTCGTAAATAATTTCTAAGGGTGTCAGATGAGTAGTGGTAGATTGAGTCATTATTCAATACGGCAACAGACATCCCTTTTTCTAAGATTGAATAAAATAATGTTGGAATGAGGTGCAGATTATTTCGATCCAACCCAGTTTCAGTGCTAAACAGTGAACTTGAGATGGTATTGCCAGCACATAAATCGATTAAGGGTAGCGACTTACCTTCCTTAAAATTCAAGATATATCCAGAGTGGCTTTCTGGCGTAGCAGAAAATTTCTGAACCATGTCTTGAGTAAAAAGATCAGCATCAGAAGAGATCCGATTCATATAATAGGCGAAGGGATCAGAATACATATTGATGTAATCATTGATCGGGGATGTATTTGGCGTATGTTGATATCCCCCAGTTAAAACCATGGCTATTTTTGGGTTTGACTGCATGAGCTCAACGCGTTTACTGATGGCATTTGGGTTGCAAAAAACTTCATCTGAATCCAGGAAGACGATATAGTCTCCCTTTGCCATATTCAGACCAATAAATTTTCCATATTCTTGTTGCGTTTTTGGATTTGGTACAGCAATGGCTCCAAATTGAGCGCCAATCTCTAGGGTTGAATCCGTGGAGCCACCATCAACCAGCAAGATTTCAATGTTAGATTGCGGATATTCTTGTTCTGAAATAGATCTAAGGGATTTTTCTATTGTTCTAGCGGAATTAAAGGTGGGCATGACAATTGAAACAAGTGGCATATGCATGGGATTTTATTTTCCGGAATTTAAAAAGCTACTTAAGGTATCAACAATGATTTCACTTGGACTTTTTTCAAATGCGATTGCTGGCCTTAAAAAAGATGGAAAGTTTTCAATAAAATATTTTATTTTTTCTGGATCATTATGCGAGAGGAATACGTTTTCCCCAAGACCTTCGAGCCGCTCACTCACTTTTCTGAGTAAGAGGCAGGGAACTCCAAGGTAATAACATTCTTCTTGATTTCCTCCACCATCAGTCATGATGAATGAACATTTTTTCAAAACTTTAATGAAATTTTCATGGCTCAAACGTTCCGTTGTATGGATATTTGGATTTGAGAATACAAGTTCAGATAGACCCAATTCTTTTAATTTATGTCTTGTGGGATCATGAATAATAAATAAACACTTTCTTTTAGCGCTTTCATTCGCAACGACATTTAAAATGGTTCTCACTAGGTCTGCATTGATCAAATTTTCTTGTCTGTGCATTATGAAGATGAAAAAATCTTCCTCATCTATCAGGGGAATTTGGGTTTGGTCCCCAGAGTTTTGCAATCCAATGGATAGACTTTCGATATTTGTATTAAATTGGGTATTGATGATTAAGCCACTGCGACCTTTTAGATTATTAGCAGCCCACTCCCCGGGGCAAAAATGGTAATTTGCAAAATAAGAAGTTAAAACTCGATCGATTTCCTCTGGGAATGGATCGAGTAAGTTCCCCGATCGCAGGCCGGCTTCTATATGTCCAACCTTCATTCCTGCAATCTTTCCCAGAATAGCCCCCATGAGGGTAGTGATGGTGTCACCATGAACCAGCATGATTTTTTTTGATCTGCTTGCTCTATTCCCTGCGTGTCTGAATATTTTAGGGATCCCCATTAGAAATGTTGCCATAAACCAAGTTAGCAATGAAAGGGGGGTTTTGTGTTTGGGTTGGGCGTTAAGAATGAGTGTCGGTGGTTTAATAAAGCCTTTGTAAAGAGCAATATTCGAAAGATCATTTTGACCGCTAGAAATAATTTCATAGTCAATCTTTCGATTATTTAGCTCGGCTACTACTGGTGCAATTTTGATTAGTTCTGCAACAGTGCCGATTAAAAAATATACCCTACACATTTTTATTTTTCCCGTTCCTAAAATACATGATTCCTAGGCCTATGATAAGTATGAAAAGTCCGGTGATACCAATGATGTGAATAACTGATAGAAGCGTCGTATGAAGATAGACGATAGATAAAAGCTGTATTGGTGCAAAGATGATGTAAAGCCAGCTAAATAGAAGTCTGCCCTTTGCAATGACTGCGCTTTCAATAACCATGGCAATCGAAATGGGCATCATCGAGAGGCAATACCAACCCAAAAGATTGCCCGTATTATCATAGCGATCGCCAAATAGGAGTGGAATCAAGAATCCCTCTGTTGCCCAAAAAAATAGCGTTAGGGAGCTGCAGAAAAGTAAGGCTAGGATAACTGACTGCAATAGCAGTGATTTACTTTCCTCATTTTTGGCATGCTTTGTAGCGATCATAGGGAGTGCAGCTGTAATGATGCCCGCAGGAAGGTAAAGAATAGTTTTTCCAAGTGTTGAACTTACGGCATAAATCGAAGACTCGCTGACTGGGAAATACCAGTTAATAAATAAGATATCCAGTTGAGTAAGGACTACTAGGGCAATATTGCCAAAGAGGAGTGGAATGTATTTGGAATATTTTTCTAGCCAATGAAAGTTTTGAATTAGGCCATGCTCCCCATTCATTATTTGGAGACATTGCTTAATGGGGAAGGAGCCTAGTGATTGAACTAAGAACATTGCCATGAGCACACCACCTAATGCGCCGAGCAATCCTAGTCCTGAAGAGATAAATAGCAAACAGAGCGCTATCTTTAAGATTACTTCAGCAATAGTAGTAATAGAGTACCACTTGAAATTTTGAATCCCCTGTAAGAATCCATTGTTAATGAAACAAAATGGACTAATAAATAATAAGAGAAACAACATGGTTATAGCAAGATGACTATCTATTTTCAAGTAATCCATGAAAAACCTATAGCTCAGCATATAGAAAAGAAGTAGGGGTAGTGCGTTATAGAGTGATAGCTTTCTAAGCACTTTATATATAGAACTAACGTAATTATTCTGATTAAGTGCCTTGAGGTGCGCAACTTCTTTAGATATTACTGTTAGCAATGTAGTTAGCGGTGAGTTAAATAACACCAACAGAGAAATCACTGCACTAAAAATTACAAAATCGGCAGGCTCTAAGAGTCTGCCGATGAGAATTTGGTAAAGGTATCCTAGGGCACCGCTAAATATATTAGCTGAGATAATTATCAGGCTCAGCCACAGTAGTTTATTTTGGTGGGAAATCACTTCTTTTGCTTAGTTGTTCCGAAAGTTAATCTTTTCCCTGACAACATACAATGGTCGGTTAATTACCTCTGTATGAATAGTCCCAATATAAAGGGCAACCAGCCCTATTGAAATAAGCACTATGCCAATTAGAAAGGTATTGGCCACTACAACAATTGCAAGTGGTGTATAAACCCATTTATTGGTAATAAAGTAGTTAAGAGTCATCCAAGCAAATAGTAAGCCGCTAGTGCAAGTGATGAGTAGGCCAATATAACCAGCAAACTTTAAGGGCAATAAAGAGAAGGAGGTTATGCTTGTTATTGCCAATTTCCAAAGTTTAAAGAAGGAATAATTAACTTCACCTTCGGTCCTTTCATCGGCCTGGAAATAGACATAGCTACGTCTAAAGCCCATCCAGTCCATAATGCCTCTGAACATGCGCTCCCTTTCGGTTGCTCTGCAAAATGCAAGAATCACCTTCTTATCGTAAAGGCGAAAATCTGTTGTTTGAGAAACCATATTTAAACCAGATATTTTTCCCATTAACCAGTAGTACATCTTCGAGCTGATTGTTCTTAGCAGGGATTTATTTTTAGTTCCGGTGCGAATGGTTGCGACGATTTCAGCGCCGTTCTCCCATTCCTCTATCAGCAATGGGATGATTTCTGGGGGATGTTGTAGGTCGGCATCGATGCAAATAATAGACTCAAAATCTTCAGCCTCACTTACGCCGGCAGTAAGGGCAATCTCCTTGCCGAAATTCCTTGATAAATCAATTATTTTGATGTCATTGGAGGTTTTTGCCAACCCTTGCATTACATCCCACGAATCATCTGGACTCCCATCATTGACGATGATGAAATCCCATGAGTATCTTTCGAGCCTTTCTGTAACCGCCCTTAATCTAGAGAGCAGGGGGGTAAGATTCGCCGCCTCGTTATAAGCCGGAATAACGATCGAAACCTTGGGTTTACTCAGCATATTGGTAATTTTGGAAGAAATGAAGATTGGGGGTGCTTATGGGTGTGGAGCTTGTCTATTATATAAAAATTAAGTCAAACTTGATATATCGGCTTTAGAATACGGCCTATTATTTGTAAAAATTAGAAATAATTCATTTCGCAGGGAAAATAGTGGAAATTGCATCTAAAATTTTAGTGACCGGATCGTCTGGAATGGTTGGCTCTGTATTGCATGACCAGTTGAAAATAGCAGGTTATCGAGGAGTGTTAAGCCCTTCCAGGAGCGAGTTGAATCTGCAGGATTTTGCCTCTATAGACCACTATTTTGAAAAAAATAGACCTGAGTACGTCTTTATGGTGGCCGCTAGAGTGGGCGGAATTGCTGCAAATATGGCCAATCCAGTTGAGTTTCTCCAAGAGAATTTGGAAATGGAAATGGGGTTGTTTAAGGCGTGTCATAAGTATCAAACTAAAAAAAATATCTTTTTAGGTAGTTCTTGCGTTTATCCGCGAGATACAGAGCAACCCATGCGTGAAAGTGCTTTATTGACTGGACTGCTTGAGCCTACTAACGAGGGGTATGCTTTAGCCAAGATTGTTGGACTCTCATTGGCAAAATACTACTACAGTCAGTACGGCATGATTACTGTATGTCCGATGCTATCCAATGTCTATGGAACAAATGATCATTTTGATCTAGCAAAGTCTCATGTCTTATCAGCGCTAGTGAAGCGTTTTGTAGACGCGCGCGATTCTGGGTCCTCGGAAATTACACTTTGGGGTACTGGAATTGCAAGACGCGAGTTTCTCCATGTTGCAGATGCGGCTCGAGCTTTAATTTATTTGATGAATGCTGATTACAGTAAGCCCGATATAGTCAATATTGGTCCGGGAACAGATATTTCAATTTTAGAATTAGCCGAGCTCATTAGATCGGAGTGCGGATTTGATGGGGACATCCAATGGGATTCAAGTAAGCCTGATGGCATGCTTAGGAAATGCATGGACGTAAGCGGTATGAGAAGGTTGGGATTTGAGCCTGAAATTTCGTTATCTGAGGGTATCAAAAAGACCATAAGTGAATATCAATTACTAAAAGCAAGAGGTTAAAAATGATACCGTTGATGAAAAATGCATTTTTAGAAGAGTATGAAACTAAGCGACAGTTAGCCGACTTCATACTTAAAGCTGGCAGGCTCAGTATGGACGAACAATGTTTTTCTTTTGAGCGGGCATTTGCAAAATACCAAGGGCGCAAAGAATGCATATTATTTAATAGTGGCGGAAGTGCTAACTTGGCACTGTTACAGGCCTGCAAAAATTTAAATTTGTTAAAGGATGGGGATAAAGTCGGGTTCTCTGCTTTAACGTGGTCAACAAACACAATGCCGATTATTCAGTTGGGTATGATTCCGGTACCCATTGATTGTGAGGTGAAAACTCTAAATGTAATGGCGGAAAATTTAAAAGATACATTAAAAACCGAAGATTTGAAGGCGCTGTTTCTAACCAATGTTCTTGGTTTTTCGGGTGATCTTGATGCCATTCGAAAATTATGCGCCGAGAAAAATATTCTTTTGCTAGAGGATAATTGTGAGTCACTTGGTACACGTTTACCAAGCGGGAGAACAGGGAACTTTAGCCTTGGCTCCACATTCTCTTTTTTTGTTGCGCATCATATGTCTACAATTGAAGGCGGGGCTATTTGCACGGATGACGAAGATCTTGCAGAAATGTTGCGTATTGTTCGCGCCAATGGATGGGATCGAAACCTTACATCGCTTCAGCAAAATAAATGGCGTAAGAAATATAATATTTCAGATGAATTTCAGGCTAAATATACATTTTACGATCTTGCATATAACCTGAGGCCTACAGAAATTACTGGCTTTCTAGGCTTAAATCAACTTCAGCATTTAGAAAAAAATCTGATTACACGGGCTGAAAATTTTGATCGATTTGAAAAAATTATTTTAGAGAATGAAGATCTAGTTGCCTTAAATCGTGATCATATTGATTTTCTATCGAGTTTTGCGATACCCGTGGTTTGTAAAACACCGGAGTTAAGAAATCAGTATTTGTTGCAGTTTTCTGGCGCGGGGATTGAAATAAGGCCAATGATCGCTGGAAACATGCAGAAGCAACCATTCTACAAAAAATATGTAGCAACTGAATACTCACTACCCGCAACTGATTTTATCCATGATTGCGGTTTTTACTGCGGTAATTATCCAGAGTTGACCGAATCGGATCTCAAGACAATCGAATCTTGTTTGCGGAAATAATCAGAAATGTTAGGACATGAAGATGATTACTCGGTGCTTATCATTTCCAGCGATAGATATGCAGATCTTTGGGACCCATTTTTTGAATGCTTTGTAAAAAGGTGGCCAAACTGCCCTTACAAAGTGTATTTGGGAAGTAATCAGCTTAAGTTCGAAAATGCTTATGGAGTCGAAACCATTCTGAGTGGCCCCGATAGGGATTGGTCTACCAGTCTTAAAAGTATTCTGAATCAAATTCCAGAAAAATATCTGCTTGTAATACTGGAAGATTTTTTTGTCATTTCTGATGTTGATACAGCTATTATTCAAAGGCATTTTGAGTATATGGAGACGCAACAGATCAATCATATGCACAACTTGTATGACTCTATTCCATGTGATCAAAGAATTGATGAAATATATGGGCTGTATGAAAAGGGTGCCCCTTATAGAGTGAATGTATATGGATTTTGGAATAAGGAGTGCTTAAGTAAGCTCTTGATAGAGGGGGAAAGTCCGTGGAACTTTGAAATAATGGGTTCTTATAGATCCTCATATTTCGACAATTTTTATTCAATGATAAAGCCGCCTTTTCAGATCATGAATATGGTTGAAAAAGGGAAATATTTCCAATCTGCAGTTCAGTATGCTCGGGATAATCATATTAATTTGTCCTTTGAGAATCGTGAAATATTAAGTTCAAAAACAAATATCTTGAGTCGTACAAAGATGAGAATTTTTATCTTAATCAATAAAGTCTCATGGAGACTTAGATTGAAGGCGATGAATTTTTTTCGCAAGATCCTAAGCTGCTATTAGATGCGCTTCGGAATAGTCATATCTTTAACATTCCCACGAATTGATTTCTAATCCTTTCTTTTTTATTAAGTTGATAGTAAATGCATATCACAATTATCGGTAGCGGTTACGTAGGTTTAGTGACAGGTGCTTGCTTAGCAGAGCAGGGCAATAACGTCTTTTGTGTCGACGTAGATTCTAAAAAGATTGAGATTCTCAATTCTGGCGGAGTACCTATTTACGAGCCAGGCCTTAAAGAAATGATTGAGCGCAATCGCGCCGCAGGTCGCTTGCAGTTCTCCACAGATATTGCCGCCTCGGTTGCCCATGGTGAGATTCAGTTTATTGCTGTTGGCACCCCTCCCGATGAAGATGGTTCTGCTGATTTGCAGTACGTCGTAGCGGCAGCTCGCAATATTGGGCGCCATATGACTACGCCTAAAGTCATTGTCGATAAATCCACGGTCCCTGTAGGGACCGCCAATAAAGTAACGGCTGCTATTAACGAAGAGCTCCAAAAAAGAGGCCTTTCTCCAGAACTATGTTCCGTGGTCTCCAATCCCGAGTTTCTCAAAGAAGGCGCAGCCGTAGAAGACTTTATGCGCCCGGATCGCATCGTGATTGGTACTGAGAGTACGCCAGCGGGCCTGCGTGCCAAAGAGCAAATGCGTAAACTCTATGCCCCTTTTAATCGTCACCATGAGCGCACCTATTACATGGATGTCAAAAGCGCTGAGCTCACTAAATATGCTGCCAATGCGATGTTGGCCACCCGTATTTCCTTCATGAATGAATTAGCTAATTTAGCTGACTTAGTTGGCGCTGATATTGAAGCGGTACGCCAGGGTATTGGTTCAGACTCCCGTATTGGCTATGGCTTTTGGTACTCTGGCACGGGTTACGGGGGTTCTTGCTTTCCCAAAGATGTCTCAGCATTGTCTAAAACTGCCATTGAATACGGCCGGGATCTCAAGATCCTTGATGCTGTCGAAGCAGTGAATGAAGCGCAAAAATACATCTTGGTAGAAAAGATTGAAAAGCGCTTTGGCAAAGACCTATCCGGTAAAAAGTTCGCCTTGTGGGGACTTGCTTTTAAGCCCAATACCGACGATATGCGTGAAGCCCCTAGTCGGGTGATTATTCAAGAGCTAGTCAAACGCGGTGCACAGGTAGTCGCTTATGACCCCGTAGCAATGCCAGAAGCCAAGCATTGCCTAGATGTCGACTTTAAATGCAACCCTGAGGGCTTAAAGAAAGTCTTGATGGTGGCTGACCCCATGACTGCGTTGGATGATTGCGATGCCTTAGTGATTGTGACGGAGTGGAAGGCCTTTCGCAGCCCCGATTTTGATCTTCTAAAAGAAAAACTCAAACTCCCTATCATTTTTGATGGCCGTAACTTGTATGAACCACAGGCCATGCAAGAATTAGGGATTGAGTACCAAGGTATTGGTCGTCATAATTAAAATGAAAATGAGTTTCTAAGCCATATGCAAAATTACAATCGACTCAACAAAATTCTCATCACTGGTGGCGCTGGTTTTCTAGGCTCTCACCTCACAGAAAAGCTACTAAAAGAGGGTAATGAAGTGCTGGTGGTAGATAACTTCTTTACGGGCACTAAGCAAAATCTAGCGCACTTATTGCCCAATCCCAATTTAGAGGTGATGCGTCACGATGTGACCTTCCCCCTTTATGTAGAAACCAAGCAAATTTATAATTTGGCCTGCCCAGCATCACCCGTACACTATCAGTACGACCCAGTGCAAACAACCAAGACCAGTGTGCACGGTGCCATTAATATGCTCGGGCTTGCTAAAAGAACGAGAGCGCGCATCTTGCAAGCATCCACCAGTGAAGTCTATGGGGATCCCGAAGTGCATCCTCAGCCAGAGGAGTACTGGGGCAGAGTCAATCCGATTGGGATTCGTTCTTGCTATGACGAGGGTAAGCGCTGCGCTGAGACCCTCTTTTTTGACTATTACCGTCAGCATCAGTTAGATATCAAGGTCGTCCGCATCTTTAATACCTATGGCCCGCGCATGCATCCCAATGATGGCCGAGTGGTGAGTAACTTTATTGTGCAGGCCTTGCAGGGCAAAGACATCACCATTTATGGCGATGGTCAGCAAACCCGTAGCTTTTGCTATGTCGATGACCTCATCGATGTCATGGTCCGCATGATGAACTCAGAGGCTGGCTTTACTGGACCAGTCAATATTGGTAACCCAGGCGAGTTCACCATGCTCCAATTGGCTGAAACAGTGCTCAAGCTTTCCGGTAGCAAGTCCAAGCTGGTGTTTGAACCATTGCCATCGGATGATCCTAAGCAACGTCAACCGAATATCGAGTTAGCTAAAGCGAAGCTGGGATGGGAGCCAAAGGTCAATCTAGAGGATGGTCTTAAAGAGACGATTGCTTACTTTAAGAAAGTGGTAGTTTAATTTCCTAAAATTTATTATTAAACTATGCAGATGAAAAATACCTCCACCTTATTTGCCCTCAGTCGCACTGCCTGTGTAATTGTCTTGACTTCGTTGGGGGTGACTGTATCAGCCCAAACGGCGCAATTTGAGTACGACCTGAAGATTACCGCTGATCCTGCCAAGCGTGTAGCCTATCTGAGGGAATCCGGCGAAGCGCCGAGTCCTTATGAGCAAGTCTTCAATTTGGTAAAGGGCTCAATGCAAGTGGCTACCGTGGTGGAAAAAGTCAACATTAGCAAGGATCGTTATCACATTAATTCCATTGGCACTCTAGGCTCGGTGCTTTCAACGGTACTACAAGACCAAAAATTGATTCGAGATTCTGTCGGTAGCAATGGCCCCAATGGATTGCTCACTAACACCTATCAAGAAAAGCGTGGCAATACAGATCTGCTCATTGCCAAAGTGGATACTCCTAAGAGTATTATCAATTTTTATAAAATCTCTTCCCAAAAACCACCCACAGGGACCGCGCCGTATGCCGGCCGATTACTCGATATGGTCACCGTGGGCTATCAATTTATTGGTCGCGATTTACCTGCTAAATCAATCGTGTTGCCAGTTACAGACGGGCGCTCATTAAAGAACTACACCCTGGTTCGAGGTGAGGCTTGGGAGTTTCCATTTGATGGTGCCAAGGTCAAAGCCATTCGATATTACAAAACAACATCTAAGGATGACACTGCAACATTTGAGGTGTGGTTCTCTGAGAAAGAGCATTTTCCACTACGCTCAGTGATTGGTTTAAATGCGCAGTATGGCGCAACGATTCAGGTAGATTTGAAGAGGATTCCGAAGCTGTAGAAAATATTGATCATTAAAGTATGAGGGGGCTAGATGAGTAGCAAAAAAATCATCATCATGATTGGGTTGGTGCTCATTGTTTTTGTATTGATCAGTGTATTGGCTAGTCAACTCTGTAAGCCATCGCAAAATAACGCGGTAGTGAGTGCCGTCTCCAATGCCCTATCTACATCGCAGCCATTGCAAAGCCCCGCTGTGACAGACCCATTTTCTTGGGAGCCGGTTTTGCATCAATTGATTGCTTTTTTATCTAAGGCATGTCCACGCTAAGTCAATTTCAAGGTATTGCCTCAATGGCCTGACTTCATGGCTTGACTCCATGCCTTGATTTTTTCTACCGCTTTACTGGCGCACCATACCCGCAGGTGCTCTCACAATGACTAGGGGCTCACCGGTTTTTCTGGTGGCAGATGAGGTGTAAACCACCACAGGTGTACTACTGGCCAGAGCACTACTTTTCATTTGCTTCGGCGCCTTCAGTTTGATTTCTTTAAAGATGAAGGTGTATCTTTGAAGATCAGCATCAGATTTATTACCGGCGATCGCAAATAGTAATTTCGGGTCAATCGATACGCCGCCTTTGCTGACCTCAAAATGCAAATGGGGCCCAGTAGATTTGCCAGTACTGCCAACAGTGGCTATTTCTTGGGATTGTTCAATCATTTCTCCCGCTTTGACTAGCAAGCGATCTGCGTGTCCGTAGCGAGTGATCACTCCTTGTCCATGATCTATTTCAACCAGATTTCCATAGCCTGGCGCATAAGCGGCATAGATGACTATACCTTTGCCAGCGGCTAGTATGGGGCTGCCTAATTGCGCTGGAATATCCAAGCCATCATGGTTTTCATGCAAACCAGTAAATGGACCGCTGCGAGCTCCATAGTCACTCGAAATATTAGCGCTTTTGATTTCTCGAACTGAGCCAAGGACCGATGGCTTGGAGGGTAAGGTAGCCAGCATTGCCATAGCAATCGAGTCTGGCGATGGAGTAAGAGGCGCTGCTAATAATTCACCGCAAAGAAATTGCCACGCTACAAAGCCGAAGATGGGTAGCTTACAAAGGGTATTGAAGTGAGAAAAAATCATCTCTAATTAAGGCACCAAACTTAAAAACAGATACTCAAAGAAAATAATCAGATGCACTACCCCTTGCAGTAGGGTGGTTCTGCCAATGGCGAGAGTGAGTGCCCCAATAAAAAACGACAGGTACATCAAGACCATATTCAGATCGCTAATACCTAAGCTGAGCGGCAGATTAAAGTAGATCGCAATGGCAGCGACTGTCGGAATGGTCAGTCCAATACTCGCTAGTGCGGAGCCCAATGCCAAGTTAAAGCTACTTTGTAAGCGATTGGCCCTAGAGGCCCGCACTGCTGCAAAGGCCTCTGGGAGTAATACCAACATCGCAATCGCAATACCGACTACCGTCTTGGGTGCGCCAGCGGCATTCACACCTGCTTCAATCGCAGGGCTGAGAAGCTCTGCTAAACCAACTACTACGATGAGAGAAAGCAAGAGAAGAAAAGCACTGATTGTGGTCTTGAGATTACTCGGTTTATCTGCATGGATCTCACTATTGGTCTTTTTATTATTGGCTTTAGGGAGGTAATAGTCGCGATGGCTTACCGTTTGGAAGAATATAAAAGCAGCGTATAAGGCAAAAGAGGCGATGCCCGCAAAAGCAAGCTGGCTTTGGGTAAAGTTAGGCCCCGGAGTGCTAATGGTGACAGTAGGCATCACCAAAATAAAGGTGGCTAAAGCAGTCAGAACCGCTAGAGCAGAGTTGGTGCCTTCATTACGGAAAGACATTTCGTGATGTTTGAGGCCGCCCATAAAGATGCACAAGCCAATCACGCCATTCATCACAATCATGACCGTGGCAAAGACGGCATCTCGCGCAATAAACTCTGAACCTTCATGACCCGATAGCATCATGGCAATGATCAAGGACACTTCAATAATCGTGACGCTGATCGACAGGACTAAAGTGCCATAAGGCTCACCCGTCTTATGGGCAATCACTTCAGCATGGTGAACTGCAGAAAGTACTGCGCCAAATAGGGCAGGTCACAGCCTTAATTCCCCGTCTTTAATGACGGGAGTCCAGTTTTTCTCAAGAGCAAAGTCAATTGGGGAGTCTAAGGCGAGCGACTCAACTACTGCATTATTCTCAATTCGAAATAGAATTTGGGATACCACTTCCTGTTGATTTTTTATTCATGCGGCAGCCCCAATTGCCCAGAGTTGATTTTTCCAGAAAAATAGGCGCGTATCACTCATGCAGTGCCTGATGCTGTGACCTTGATTTC
>Ga0247840_10001849_pt1 | contig 39245 bp, 37 predicted proteins | sample LaCruzMarch2015__FD_192404 | JGI IMG/M metagenome (GOLD analysis project Ga0247840, IMG submission 192404) | Freshwater microbial communities from meromictic Lake La Cruz, Castile-La Mancha, Spain - LaCruzMarch2015_17m | ecosystem: Environmental > Aquatic > Freshwater > Lake | place: Spain... | reverse complement strand
CACGCGCGCGATGTAGGTGTCGACGTCGGCATCGAGGTAGGGCACCAGGTCGATTTTGTTGAGCAGCACCACATCGACGGATCGGAACATCACCGGGTACTTCAGCGGCTTGTCCTCGCCTTCGGTGACCGAGTAGACCATCGCCTTGGCGTGCTCGCCGACGTCGAACTCGGCCGGGCACACCAGGTTTCCGACGTTCTCGACGATCACCAGGTCCAACGTGGTCAGATCGAGCCCGTCGACGGCCCGGTTCACCATCGGGGCGTCGAGATGGCACTCTCCGCCGAAGCCGTTACTGGTGTTCAGCAGCGAGATCTGCGCGCCGCGGCCTGCAAGCTTGGCGGCGTCCAGGTCGGTGGCGATGTCGCCCTCGATGATTCCGATGCGAAACTCACCGGCCAGGTTGTCGAGGGTGGCACCCAGCACCGTGGTCTTGCCGGAACCCGGTGAGCTCATCAGGTTCAGGGCCCGGATGCCGTTGGTGTCGAAGGTGTTTCGGTTGATGTCGGCGCGGTTGTCGTTCTCGGCGAAGATGGCCTCCAGCACCTCGATGCGCTCGGTGCCGGTGGCGTAGCCGCTGTGATCGCCGTGGCCGTGGCCGTGATCGTGATCGTGCTCGTCGTGATCGTGATCGTGGCTGTGTTCGGTGCCGTCGTCGTGGCGGTGGAATCGACCCATGGGGCCAACTCTAGCTATTGCTAGAGGCCGACGAATCCGCACGGCGGCGCCGGTGAGACCAGGCGCAGGACGGTGGAGGTGCCCGTCGGTTGTCCGGTGGTGTTGTCGTAGTCGGCCATCGAGATGCTCACCTGGCCCGAGGACGCCGCCAACTCACCGTATGAGGAATTTATGGTGGAGCTCCCGCCGGCGATGGTGTTGAACAGGACTTTGCCTTGCGGGGTGATCGAGCCCATCTCGGTGAACGTGATCGGGTTAGTGGCCGGACCGGTCCCGGATCCGAGCAGATAGCCCCCGCTGTAGCCGGTGATGGTGAAGGTTCCCGGATCGGCGGATCCGAACAGAGTCGGATCGACGACGCTCCACTGAGTGCCTGCCATCCACGAGTACCAGGGGTTTGATCCATCGGGCGGATGGGGAATCGGTGGGGGAGCCGCCGACTGGGGTCCGCTGAAGGGGACCATGTTCGCCCAGTGCGTCAGCGCGAAGGCGTCTCCGGTGATCATCTGCATGACCATCTTCGGCAACCAGCCCCAGGTTTCCAACTGGCCGAAGCCGACGGTGGCTGGCGCTCCGGTGGGCACCCCCGTGTCGCCGGTCGGGTTGAACGTCATGGAGACCGCTCCGCTTGGGGAGACCGCTCCTGATATCGAGAAGTAGGACGGCGCGAACACCGTGGGGCCGATGGCGCTCTGCCCGGTCGCCGAACCTATGAACGTTGTGATCGCACTGCCGGGAGCCGAGGTCACGTTGATACCGGTGGTCGACGTCGTGGTGCAGCCGTCGGTTCCGAGACGGCAACCCCACGTCGTCTGATCGCCTGCCACGAACGGGTTCGAGAAACCGGTGGAGGTGACTGCCCCGTAGCTGAGTTGATTGTTGAGCGGTACGGCCCAGTTCGAGCCGCTCAAGATGAGCGCGTAATAGCTTTGGTCGACGGGGAACAGGGCTCTGCGGATCAACAACAATCCGCCCTTGAGGAACTCGGTGACCGCGTTGCGCGGCAGCGTGTTAAGCCCCGTGTACGACGAGTCGATGAAATTTTTCACCGCCGAACCGATGTCGCCAGCCGAGGCAGCCTCAGACGGTGCGAGGGCCCACGCGCCTGGGACATCCTGTGCGGCGACGGCCGCCGTCGCGGTGCGCCGTAGGGATTTGTCGGCGGGGCGTGAAGCGGCAGAAGTCGTCCCGGGCGAGGCCGGATGGTTGCGCCCTGCGGAGTGCTGGGCGGCGGTGCGAGATCCTTGCACCGGATGAGAGGCTCGCGGCGGCGACGCATGCGCACGCGGTGTCGGCGCAGCAGCCTCCCCAGCCGGAACCGCCGCCGCCGGCGGTGCAACTGCCGCCGAACGCGCCATCACCGACTCACGCGAGGAATCACCAATCGGGCCGACCGGCCGCCTAGAAGCCGCACCCGCACCACGACGCGACGCCGGCCCTGACGACGGATCCTCGGAACCCGACTGGCCCGCCCGCGCACCGCGCGCCGGAGTCGAATGCCCCGAGGCCGAACCCGCCGCATCTGACCCCGACACCGGCGACCCAGTATCAGCCTGCGCCACTGGCGCACCCGCAAGCACCGCCCCCAGACCCAGACCCAGACTCAACGCACCCGCACCCAACCATGAGTACGGCTGACGGCACGGCTTGCGATGCCGGCCAGATGGACTAGCCACCAGACGACCGTTGCTGAGGCGATCGCGGTCAGATGCGGAGTGAAGTTCCACTGGGTTCCCATCCTTCTGCTGCTGGCCCGGAACACGAAGGTTAGCAAACGCCGGTAAACGCACAGGGATGTCAAATCAATCCGACTTTTTCAGGTCGAAGTAGCTAGGTGACGTCGACGGAGGTGACCAGGAACTCTTCGCCGTGCACCACGGCGACATCGGCACTGCTGCACTGCGGGCAGGCAACGGAGAACCGGGACTCGATCTGTGACTGCTGCCCGCATCCGTGACATCGCACCTCGGCGGGGATGAACTCCAACTCCAGTTCGGCGTCCGGCATGTCCTCGTCGTCGCGGACGATGGTCCAGCAGAAGGCTAGTGAGTCCGGCACCACCTGGCGCAGTGCCCCGACCTGGACCCGCACCACGTCGACGCGCCGTTCGCCGGCATGGGATCTGACCACGCCCGCGATCGCTCGGCACAGCGACAACTCATGCATCGGCGCAACCCTACGACTAGCCTGATCGCGGTGACCGCAAGGGTTCGCCTCGACATCACCGGCGTCGTGCAGGGCGTGGGTTTTCGTCCTGCCGTCGCACGGATCGCCGCCGAGCATGGGCTCGGCGGGTGGGTCTACAACGACGCCGGGTCGGTGCACTGCGAGTTTGAAGGGCCTGCGCCCGACGTCGACGCCGCTGTCAGTGCGCTACAACGCCAACCGCCGCCGATGGCCCGCATCGACACCCTCAGTGTCACGCCTTTGGACCCCACCGGCGCAACCGATTTCGAGATCGTCGAGAGCCGGACCTGCGACACCTCCCGCACGCTGGTTCCCCCCGACATCGCGGCCTGTGCGGACTGCCTGCGGGAGATGCGCGACCCTGCCGACCGCCGCTTCGGGCACCCGTTCATCACCTGCACCAACTGCGGGCCGCGCTACACCGTCATCACCGACCTGCCCTATGACCGCCCCACCACCACGATGGCAGGCTTTCCCATGTGTGCCGCCTGTTCGGCGGAGTATCACGACCCGCTCGATCGTCGGTATCACGCCCAGACCATCGCGTGCGCGGACTGCGGGCCCCGGCTGTCGTCGCCGATCGAGGCCGCAGTGGATGCGTTGCTGAGCGGGAAGGTGGTCGCGATCAAGGGAATCGGCGGGTTTCACCTCGCCTGCCGCGCCGACGACGCGGCTGTGGTGAATGCGCTTCGGGATCGAAAGAACCGGCCCGCCAAGCCTTTCGCCGTGATGGTCGCCGATCTCGGTGCGGCGCGTGGCATAGCCGAGATCGATGAGGCCGCAGCCGCCGCATTGACGTCCCCGGCCGCACCCATCGTTCTGGTGCCGCGGCAGGGCACCACCGTCAGCGACGCGGTCGCCCCGGGACTGGCCGACCTCGGGGTGATGCTGGCCTACTCGCCGATCCATCACCTGCTCTTCGATCGGCTGGAACACATCCCGTTGGTGATGACCTCCGCCAACCAGGGCGGCTCACCCATCGTCTACCGCGACGAGGACCTGCAGTGGATCGACGGCCTGGCCGACGCGGTGCTCAGCCACGACCGGCCTATCGGTGTGCCGTGCGAGGACTCGGTGATCACCATCGACGATCAGGGAAATCAGTTGCCAGTGCGGCGCTCCCGCGGGTACGCGCCGCTGCCGGTCTCGGTGGTAGGTGCCGGTGACGAGGTGCTGCTGGCCACCGGCGGTGATCTGAAGACGACGTTCGCTCTGATGGCCGGTTCCCGGGAGGGCCGTCGTCAGGCTCACCTGTCAGCTCACCTGGGGGATATGGCCGATCCGCGCACCCAGAGTTGTTTCGCCTCGGCGCTGGAGCACCTGTCGTTCATGACCGGTCAGCGGCCCGACGTCATTGTCTGCGATATGCACCCGGGCTACGCCACCACCGCATGGGCCCGCCGGGTCGCCGACGGCCGGCCGGTGATGGCCGTGCAGCACCACCACGCACATGCCGTGTCACTACTGGCCGAACACCAGCGCCTGGACACGCCGATCATCGCGGTGGCCTATGACGGCACTGGCTACGGGCTTGACGGCACGGTCTGGGGTGGTGAGCTGCTGGCCGTCAGAGATCCGGCGGACTTCGATCGGGTCGGGCATCTGGCACCGTTCGCGCTGCCCGGCGGCGAGGGTGCGGTGCGCCAACCGGCCCGCATCGCCCTCGACCTGCTGACCCGGGCCGGCATCGACTGGACGCCCGACCTGGCGCCGGTGCGGGCCATGGGAGAAACCGGCCTGCACGTCCTCGCCCAGCAGATTCCGCGCGGGATTGGCTGTGTGCCCACCACCAGCATGGGCCGGCTCTTCGACGCCGCCGCCAGCCTGCTCGGCGTCTGCCAGCAGGTCAGCTACGAGGGCCAGGCCGCCGTCGAACTCGAGCACCTCGCCCGCCGCGGTCGGGGTGCGGACCTGGATTTCGCGGTTGGGGATTTCGCGGTCGAGGACGGTGTGATGGACCCGGCCCCGGTGATCGCCGGGTTGGTGGCGGGGTTACGGGCCGGCGCTGAGCCTGCCGACCTGGCCGCCGGGTTCCACCAGGCGGTGATCCGGGCCACCGCCGCCGCGGTCCGGCATTGCGCCGATGCGTCCGGTATCTCGGTGGTCGGGTTGACCGGCGGGGTGTTCGCGAACCTGATCCTGCTGGGAGGACTTCGCGAATCTCTGATCAAGGGTGGTTATGAAGTGCTCAGCCACCGTATCGTTGCCTGTAATGACGGAGGGCTGGCTCTGGGCCAGGCCACCATCGCCGCCGCCGGCAGGGCCGCGGCCGAGAAAAGGAGCGGCGCATGTGCCTCGGCATCCCCGGCAAAGTAATCGACATCTGGGAGGAGTCGGGTACCCGGATGTCGACCGTCGACTTCGGTGGCACAACCAAGACGGTGTGCCTGGCCTACCTGCCGGATATGGAGATCGGCGAGTACACGATTGTGCACGCGGGTTTCGCGCTGACCCGCCTCGATGAGGTCTCCGCCAATGAGACCCTGCAAATGTTCGCTGATCTTGGGTTCCTCGATGAGGAACTGGCCGGAACCGAAGGGCAGAGCAGTCGGGAGACGGCGTGAAGTATCTCGACGAATTCCGCGATCCCGTCGCCGCTAAATCATTGGTCGAGGCGATCCGGCGCAGTGCGACGCAGCCTTGGACCATCATGGAGGTCTGCGGGGGTCAGACCCACTCGATCATCCGCAATGGTATCGATCAATTACTCGACGGCGCAGTCGAATTCATCCACGGACCGGGCTGCCCGGTGTGTGTCACACCGCTGGAGATGATCGACCGCGCCTTGGAGATCGCCTCCCGCGAGGACGTCATCTTCTGCTCGTTCGGTGACATGCTGCGCGTGCCCGGTAGTCGTGAGGACCTGTTCAGCGTGCGGGCCCGTGGTGGTGACGTCCGGATCGTTTACTCGCCACTGGACGCCACCCGGGTCGCCGCGGAAAACCCGGATAAGCAGGTGGTGTTCTTCGGCGTCGGCTTCGAGACCACCGCTCCGGCCAACGCGATGTCGGTGCTGCACGCCAAACGTCTGGGGTTGACGAACTTCTCCCTGTTGGTCTCGCACGTGCTGGTGCCGCCGGCGATGACGGCCATCCTGAGTTCACCCACCAACCGGGTCCAAGGCTTCCTGGCCGCCGGGCACGTGTGCACCGTGATGGGCACCGGGGAGTACGGCCCACTGGTCGAGAAATTCGACATCCCGATCGTCGTCACCGGGTTCGAGGCGCTGGATCTTCTCGAGGGTGTGCGGCAACTGGTCGAACTCATGGAGGCCTGCCAACGCGACGGCAGCAGGGCCGAGTTACGCAACGCGTACCCGCGGGCGGTCACCGCTACCGGTAACACCGTCGCCCAACAGGCCCTGGCCGATGTGTTCGTCGTCACCGACCGACAGTGGCGGGGTATTGGGATGATCCCGCAGTCCGGTTGGACGCTGTCGCCGCGGTACGCGGAGTTCGATGCCGAGCTGAAATTCGGTGTGGGGCACCTTCAGGTACAGGAGTCCGAGGAGTGCCACGCCGGCGAGGTACTGCAGGGCCTGCTCAAGCCCAATGAATGCCCGGCTTTCGGCACCACCTGCACGCCGCGCACCCCGTTGGGCGCCACCATGGTGTCCAGCGAGGGCGCCTGTGCGGCCTACTACCAGTTCCGGCGGCTGGAGTCGTCGGCGAATGTCTGAAGCCGGCCGGTTCGATCCGACCGACTGGGTGTGCCCGATGCCGCTGCGTGAGACCAAGCGCATCGTGATGGGTCACGGCGGCGGCGGCATCCTCTCCGAGGAACTCATCGAGAACCTCTTCCTGCCCGCATTCGGGTCCTCTGGTGGTCCGTCGCGGGATTCGGCGGTGCTGAACGTTGGAGCGGTGCGAATCGCACTGACCACCGACTCCTATGTGGTCAATCCGCTGTTTTTCCCGGGCGGCAATATCGGCGACCTCGCCGTCAACGGCACCATCAACGATCTCGCCTGCAGTGGGGCGCAACCGCTCGGGTTGACGGCCGGGTTCATCATCGAAGAAGGCCTCGAGATGGAGGTGCTCGGCGCGGTGGCGCAGACCATGGGCAAGGCGGCCTCCGACGCCGGGGTCGGGATCGTCACCGGCGATACCAAGGTGGTGGGAAAGGGCAGTGCGGACGGGCTTTTCATCAATACCGCCGGGTTCGGTGTGGTGGCCGAGGGCGTGCTCATCGGGCCCGAACGGGCTCGTCCGGGCGACCACATCATCGTCTCGGGGAACATCGGCGAGCACGGTGTGGCGATCATGAGCGTGCGCGAGGGAATCGACTTCGGCACCACCATGACCACCGACAGCGCACCCCTGCACCGGTTGGTCGCGGCAATGCTGGCCGCAGTTGACGATCCGAACGTGATCCACGCACTGCGCGATCCGACCCGCGGCGGACTGGTCGCGGCGACCGTGGAGATCGCCCGCACCTCCGGCGTCGGCGTCGAACTCGATGAGGCGAAGGTTCCGATCCCGGAATCGGTGGCCTCGGCGTGTGGGTTTTTAGGGTTGGATCCGCTGCAGGTGGCCAATGAGGGCAAGTTGGTGGCCTTCGTGGATCCCGCGCACAGCGAGGCGGTGCTGGCCGCCATGCAGGCCCGGCCCGAGGGCGCCGGTGCGGTGATCATCGGTCGTGCGGTGGAGGAGCATCCGGGCATGGTGGTGGCCCGCACCCCGTTCGGCACTACCCGGGTCGTCGAACGCGAACTGGGCGAACAACTTCCGCGGATCTGCTGACGTCGATGGCTGAGCCCATGATCCCCGTGATCACCGGGACGTTGGACGAGAAGGCTGTCGGCGCATTGCGTCACTGGGTGCGGTCAGCGGGCATCGGCGCCGACGTGACCGATGTCGTGCCACTGGCCGGCGGTAGCCAGAACGTGGTGGTGCGTCTGAAGATCGACGGCCGCTCACTGGTACTGCGCCGTCCGCCCCCGCACCCGCGGCCCAACAGCAACCGGACCATGCAACGCGAGATCGCTGTGCTGCGCACCCTGGCCGGCAGTGCGGTACCGCACCCGGCGATCGTCGCCTCCTGCGACGACCTCGACGTCCTCGGTGTCGTCTTCTATCTGATGGAGGAGGTCGATGGGTTCAACCCGGGTAACGAGGTGGCACCGGCGTATGTGCGTGATCCGGCGATGCGCCACCGGGTCGGCCTGAACTATGCCGCCGACGTTGCCAGATTGGGGCAGGCAGCGTGGGAGGGTAGCGAACTAGCGGCGTGGAAACGTCCCGGCTCATTTCTTGAACGCCAAGTGCCGCAATGGCGTTCGGCGGTGGCGGCGTATCGTCAGCAAGACGGCTACGCCCACGATTCTCTGCCCGGGGTGGACGAACTCTGCGACTGGCTGGAGGCCAATGCGCCGACCGACAGCGAGCCTGGGATTGTGCACGGCGATATTCATCTCAACAACACCATGCTGCGCCGGAATGTCCCGGAGGTGGCGGCGTTCGTCGACTGGGAGATGTGCACCGTCGGCGACCCGCTGCTGGACCTGGGCTGGATGCTGGTGTGCTGGCCGATCGCACCCAACCCCCTCGGTTCGGCCGGTTACCTCGCCGAGTTGGGTGGGCTGGCCCGACGTGGCGAGCTGCTCGAGGCCTATCAGGCCGCGGGCGGCCGGCGCACCGAGCAGTTGGACTGGTACCTGGCGCTGGCCTGCTTGAAACTCGGCGTCGTGATCGAGGGCACCTGGGCGCGCTATCTGGCCGGTGCGGCCAGTAGGGAGGCCGGACAACGACTGCATGACGGAGCCGTGCTGCTGATGAGCCTCGGCACCGCCGTCGCCGCCGGCGACAACCCGTTTGACTAAAAAGTTCAGCGCTGGGGGGAGTTGCCGGCAGCGCAGGCGCACTGCTGGGCGGGCGGTACGTTGCGCATCACCTCGGCGACGTGTTCGCCGCAACCGCTCCAGGTGGTCTTCTGACAGCGTGGGCACTGCACGGGATAGCACATGGGTTTCCTCCTCGGATCGCTACTTTAAGCGGACGTGGTGTCGGAACTCGCGGCGATGGACGCACGAACCTCGTCCATGTCGAGTTCGGTGATCTTGGTGATGATCTCCTCGAGTGCGGGTGCGGGCAGCGCACCCGCTTGAGAGAAGACTAGAACGCCGTCGCGGAACGCCATGATGGTCGGGATCGAGCGGATCTGCAGCGCCCCGGCCAGTTCCTGTTCGACTTCGGTGTTGACCTTGGCATGCACCACGTCGGGGTGCTTGGCGGCCGAGCTGTCGAATACCGGTGCGAAGGCACGGCACGGACCGCACCAGGACGCCCAGAAGTCGACGAGCACGATGGGGTTACCGGTGACCGTGGACTCGAAGTCGGTCGCGGTGAGTTCGACGGTAGCCATAGAAATTCCCTTCAGGGTCGGTGTTACGGACGCCTTCAATAAGTACCCTAGGGGGTATTTCTATTCCCTCTTGCCTGTACCCCCGCGGGTATGGCTTAATATACCCCATAGGGTATTAATGAAATGGGGATGATCGTGATCGCACTGACCGTCGTGCTGGCGGTGTTCGTCGGTATCTCGCTGGGCCTGCTCGGCGGTGGCGGCTCGATCCTGACCGTTCCGCTACTGGCCTACGTGGCCGGCCTGGACGCTAAACAAGCCATCGCGACGTCACTACTGGTCGTCGGCGTGACCAGCGCGGTCGGGGCGATCTCGCACGCCCGCGCCGGCCGGGTGCGACCGAAGATCGCGGCGGTGTTCGGGGCTGCGGCCATGACGGGCGCCTTCACCGGTGGCCGACTCGCGCATTTCGTGCCCGGCAACATCCTGCTCATCGCCTTCGCCATGATCATGATCCTCGCTGCGATGGCCATGCTGCGGGGCCGCAGGGACCTCGGCGATGAGTCGTCCGGGCCACTGCCGGTCGTCAAGATCGTGCTGCAGGGCGCGACCGTGGGTCTGATCAGCGGACTGGTTGGCGCCGGCGGCGGATTCCTTCTGGTTCCAGCACTGGCGCTGCTCGGCGGCCTGCCGATGCCGGCCGCGGTCGGCACCTCGCTGGTGGTGATCTCCATGCAATCCTTCGCCGGTTTCGTCGGCCACTTGGGCGAGGGGCCGATCGATTGGAAGCTGGCCGGGATGGTCACCGCCGCCGCCGTGGTCGGCAGTGTGATCGGTGGCCGACTCACCGACTATGTCTCCCCGGCCACGCTCCGCAAGGCCTTCGGTTGGTTCGTTCTTGTCATGGCGGCACTGGTGCTGGCCCAGGAGGCCAATATCTGGATCGGGGCGGCCGTCGCGATCGTCGCCGCGATCGCCGGAGCGATGGCGTTTGCGTGTGCCCGCTATGCGCGTTGCCCCCTGAAGCGGATTCTCTTCGACCCGGGAGTGATACCCCGACGGGTACCATCGATGCAGAGATAAGGAGACGTTCATGGTCGGTGACGAGAACGCGATGGTTGAAGTGTTGAACCGGTTGCGCCGGGCGCAGGGCCAGCTCTCGGGAGTGATCTCAATGATCGAGGCGGGCCGCGACTGCAAAGACGTGGTCACCCAGCTGGCCGCGGTGTCCAAGGCACTGGATCGGGCCGGCTTCAAAATCGTGGCCACCGGGCTAAGGGAATGCGTGCTGGGCGCCTCGGCCGACGCCGGGAAAAAAGGCAAGGCCGTGCTCACCGAGGCCGAACTGGAGAAGCTGTTTCTGTCGTTGGCCTGAGGTCACTTCAACGGGCGCAGCACAATCGGCATGCCGTCGATCGGAACGGGCATACCGGCGTTGTCGTAGTGCGGCCGGTAACCGGGGTGGGGCAACTCGAGGCGGTAATTGCGCAGCAACCGGTGCATGACCGTCTTGATCTCGAGTTGCCCGAACACCATGCCGATGCATTTGTGGGCACCGCCGCCGAACGGAGCGAAGGCGTACCGGTGCCGCTTGTGTTCGGAGCGCGGCTCGGCGAACCGGGCTGGATCGAAGCGCTCCGGGTCATCCCACAACTCCGCTAGCCGGTGGTTCATGCCCGGCCACATGGTCACGTTGGTCCCGGCCGGAATGTAGTGGCCCAGAATCTCGGTATCCCGGACGGCCCGGCGGACGCTGAACGGCAGCGGAGTGACCAGCCGCAGGCACTCGTTGATCACCAGGTCGAGGGTCTCCAGTTTGTCCAGCGCGTCGATGTCGAGCGGGCCGTCACCGATCCGATCACCCTCCTCGCGGCAGCGCTGTTGCCAGTTCGGGTTGGCGGCCAAGTGGTAGGCCATGGTGGTGAGTGTCGATGTGGACGTATCGTGCGCGGCCATCATCAGAAAAATCATGTGGTTGACGATGTCGGTGTCGCTGAAGGAGTTTCCGTCGTCATCTGCGGTGTGGCACAGCACCGTCAGCATGTCGGTGCCCTCGGCATCGCGGCGTTGGCGGACCCGCTCGATGAAATACTCCTCGAGCACCTTGCGGGCCTGCAGTCCGCGCCACCATTTGAACGGCGGGACCGGGGTGCGGATGATCGCGCCTCCGGCCCGAGTGGTGGTCTCATAGGCCGTCTTGATCTTCGTCACCAGTTCGTGGTCGCTACCGGGCTCATGTCCCATGAACACCACCGAGGCGATGTCGAGGGTGAGTTCCTTGACCGCCGGCATGAACAGGAATCGCCCATCGTTGACCGGCCAGTCCTTCGCCACCACCGCGGAGGCCACGGCGTCCATGTGCTTGATGTAGCCGGACAGTCGGGTGCGGGTGAACGCCTCCTGCATGATCCGGCGGTGGTACATGTGCTCGTCGAAGTCCATCAGCAGCAGGCCGCGGTTGAAGAACGGCCCGATGACCGTCTGCCAGGCAACGGTCGAGAAGTCCTTGTTCCGGTTGGAGAACACTTCCTGGGTGGCGTCTGGGCCGAGTGCGGCGACCGCGTTGAGCGCGGGGGTTTTGCTGTAGTGCACCGGACCGAACTTTCGGTAGGTCCCCAGCACGTAGTCGGGACCGCCCCGGAAGACCTCGATGAGGTGGCCCAACACCGGCATGCCGTTATTGCCCATCACGGGTTTGAGGCTGCTGCCCGGCGGCGGCTCGGCGAAGACGAACTCCGGCCACTGCGTTTCCCGCAGCCGCTCGTCGAGCAGTCCCATCCCGGGGATGGTGTTGAGCGTCGGGGTGAGCCTTCGCCGCGCCTGATCGAGGAGGTACCGCGGGGTGTTGACGGTGGTCATCGATGCTCCTTGGCGGACACGGTGATGGGACGCTCGAGGAAAAACTCTGCTGGCCGAGTTGACGGCTGTCAAGTTTTCCTCTGGCCTCGGCGTGGTGCAAGGTGAACAGGTGAGCGCAGCGCAGGGGACCGCCCTGGAGTCCGCGGGTTCTCCCCGGCGCCGTGGCGATAAGCAACGCCATGCGATCGTCGCCGCGGTCCGTCAGTTGCTCCAGGAGAAGCCCTTCGCCGAACTGTCGGTCAGCACCATCAGTGAACGGGCCGGGGTGGCGCGATCGGGCTTCTATTTCTACTTCGACTCCAAGTACGCGGTCCTCGCGCAGATACTCGGCGAAGTCGCCCAGGAACTTGAGGAACTCACCGGAGACTTCGCGCCCCGCGGCGCGGGCGAGACCCCGGCGGAGTTCGCCAGGAGGATGGTGGGCAGCGCGGCGGCGGTGTACGCGCACAACGACCCGGTGATGTCGGCCTGCAACAGTGCCCGCAGTACCGATGCGGAGATCCGCGAGATCCTGGACCGCTACAACGAAGCCGTCATTGATCAGATCGTGCCCATCGTCCAGGCCGAGATCGCCGGTGGCACCGCCGATCCGATCACCACTGATGTGCGCGGGCTGGTGCGAATGTTGTCGGCAGCCACCGCGCTGACGCTGTCGGGGGAGTCGCTGTTCCTCGGGCCCAGGCGAAATCTCGACGACGCCGTGCAGGTGCTGGAAAACCTTTGGCTGCATGCGCTTTGGGGCGGGCAGGCCAGCGGCTAACCATGACATACAGCTTCGCGGGCAAGCGGGTTTTTATCACCGGTGCGGCCAGTGGTATCGGCCGGGCTACCGCCCTGAGACTGGCCGCCGACGGGGCGGTGCTGTATCTGACCGACATCAACGCCGAGGGACTCGCCCAGACGGTTGCCGACGCCCGCGCGGCCGGTGCTGAGGTCGCCGAGCATCGTGCGCTCGATATCGGCGACCACGACGAGGTGGCCCACTTCGCCGCCGACATTCACACCCGCCATCCGGCGATGGACATCGTCATGAACATCGCCGGCATCTCCGCGTGGGGAACCGTCGAACATCTCACCCATCGGCATTGGCGGTCGATGATCGACGTGAACCTGATGGGCCCGATCCACGTCATCGAAACCTTCCTGCCGCCGATGGTGGCCGCCGGCCGCGGTGGACAACTGGTGAATGTGTCCTCGGCAGCAGGGTTGGTGGCGCTGCCCTGGCATGCCGCCTACAGCGCGAGCAAGTACGGCCTGCGGGGCCTGTCGGAGGTACTGCGATTCGACCTGGCCCGCCACCGCATCGGCGTCTCGCTGGTGGTGCCCGGGGCGGTGAACACCCCACTGGTCGACTCCGTGCATCTGGCCGGTGTCGATCGGGAACATCCCCAGGTGCAACGGTTGGTGGGACTGTTCAGCGGCCATGCGGTGTCGGCCGAGAAGGTGGTCGACAGGATGCTGGACGGGATCATCCGGAACCGCTTTCTGATCTACACCTCAGCCGATATTCGGGCGTTGTATGCCTTCAAACGGCTCGCCTGGCTGCCGTACGCATTCGCCATGACCCGGGTCAACGTGGTGTTCACCCGGGCGCTACGACCCCGCGGCGCACGGTCGCTGCCGCCGGAGTGAGCGCAGTGGGGGACCCCGGCGTGTTGTGACGTGCGACACGCCCGAAATTACGCCGGGGCGCGGCTTACGACCTGGGAGTTTCACGATTGTTATTCGGAACATGTTGTACCTCTACGGTTTGTCACCCACTAGGTGTAGTGTTCAGAACGCTGAAAGATCCGCAGTGGCTGCTCCCTCAGAGCCACTGAAATAAGTACTGAAACACCTGCCCGCCTGGCCGTTTGACCGCCTTCTTCGAGGAGCTTCACCGAGATGACCATCACCGTCTACACCAAGCCGGCCTGTGTTCAGTGCAATGCCACCTACAAGGCCCTGGATAAGCAGGGCCTGGCCTACGAGATCGTGGACATCACCGAGGTGGCCGAGGCGCGGGACTACGTGATGGCGCTCGGCTACCTGCAGGCGCCCGTCGTGGTTGCCGGCGCTGAGCACTGGTCGGGCTTCCGCCCCGACCGGATCCGGGCCATCGCCGGAGCCGATCTGTCGGCGACATCGATCAGCGCCTAGCAGCTAAGGGATTTGATCGATGTTTCCGGACGGCGGCCTGGACGAGGGCGGCCCGGTGAGGGTGGTGTACTTCTCCAGCGTCTCGGAGAACACCCACAAGTTCGTCCAGAAGCTTGGTCTGCCGGCCGTCCGGATTCCGCTCAAGGGCGCAATCGAGGTCCGGGAACCCTATGTACTGATTCTGCCCACCTACGGCGGCGGCAAGGCCAATGGCCCTGACCCCGACGCCGTGGGTTATGTGCCCAAGCAGGTCATCGCCTTTCTGAATAACAAAGACAACCGTTCGCTCATCCGCGGCGTCATCGCGGCCGGCAACACCAACTTCGGCGCCGAATTCTGCTACGCGGGCGATGTCGTCTCGCGCAAGTGTGGAGTGCCGTTTCTGTACCGATTCGAACTCATGGGAACCGTCGACGACGTATTCGCCGTACGTGCGGGCCTGAACGACTTCTGGAAGGCCGCCAGTTTTCAAGAAAGGGAAGACACATGTCACCCACCGTCACTGCTGCAGAGCCGGTAGCCGCGCCGACGGCAGCGCCTACGCTGCCCGGCGAAACGGACTATCACGCGCTCAACGCGATGCTCAACCTGTACGGGCCCAACGGTGAGATCCAGTTCGACAAGGACGTCCTCGCCGCGCGCCAGTACTTCCTGGAGCACGTCAACCAGAACACCGTCTTCTTCCACAATCAGGATGAGAAGATCGACTACCTTCTGCGCGAGAACTATTACGAGCGTGAGGTTCTTGATCAGTACTCCCGCAATTTCGTCAAGACACTGACTGATCGCGCGTATGCGAAGAAGTTCCGTTTCCCGACGTTCGTCGGGGCATTCAAGTACTACACGTCCTACACATTGAAGACGTTCGACGGAAAGCGCTACCTTGAGCGGTTTGAGGATCGCGTGGTGATGGTGGCGCTGACACTGGCCGCCGGTGACACCACGCTGGCCGAACACCTCGTTGACGAGATCATCGACGGACGGTTCCAGCCGGCCACGCCGACGTTCCTCAACTCCGGTAAGAAGCAGCGCGGCGAGCCGGTGAGCTGCTTCCTGCTTCGTATCGAAGACAACATGGAGTCGATCGGACGGTCGATCAACTCCGCGTTGCAGCTTTCCAAGCGCGGCGGCGGAGTGGCGTTGCTGCTGAGCAACATTCGCGAGTACGGCGCCCCGATCAAGAACATCGAAAACCAGAGCTCCGGGGTCATCCCCATCATGAAGCTGCTGGAGGATTCGTTCTCCTACGCCAACCAGTTGGGTGCGCGTCAAGGTGCCGGTGCGGTTTACCTGCATGCCCACCACCCCGACATTTATCGCTTCCTGGACACCAAGCGGGAGAACGCTGACGAGAAGATCCGAATCAAGACACTGAGCCTGGGCGTGGTGATCCCGGACATCACATTCGAGCTGGCTAAGAAGAACGAGGACATGTATCTGTTCTCGCCGTATGACGTCGAGCGTGTCTACGGGGTGGCCTTCGCCGACATCTCGGTCACCGAGAAGTACTACGAGATGGTCGACGACGCGCGGATCCGCAAGACCAAGATCAAGGCCCGCGAGTTCTTCCAGACCCTCGCCGAGCTTCAGTTCGAGTCGGGCTACCCGTACATCATGTTCGAGGACACGGTGAACCGGGCCAACCCCATTGACGGCAAGATCACCCACTCCAACCTGTGCTCGGAGATCCTGCAGGTGTCCACGCCGTCGCGGTTCAACGACGACCTGTCGTATGCCGACGTGGGCCGGGACATCTCGTGCAACCTCGGCTCGCTGAACATCGCCAAGGCCATGGATTCACCGGACTTCGCCCAGACCATCGAGGTCGCCATCCGGGCGCTCACCGCGGTCAGCGACCAGACCCACATCACCTCGGTGCCGTCCATCGAGAACGGCAACAGCCAGGCCCACGCCATCGGTCTCGGTCAGATGAACCTGCATGGATACCTTGCGCGGGAACGCATCTTCTACGGTTCCGAAGAGGGTGTCGACTTCACCAACATCTACTTCTACACGGTGCTCTACCACGCGTTGAAGGCGTCGAACAAGATTGCCATCGAGCGCGGCGAGACCTTCGCGGGCTTCGAGAAGTCCAAATATGCCAGCGGTGAGTTCTTCGACAAGTACACCGATGGTGTGTGGGAGCCGGCGACCGACACGGTCCGCCAACTGTTCGCCGATGCCGGCATTCGCATTCCGGCGCAGGAGGATTGGGTCCGGCTGAAGGAGTCGGTGCAGAAGAACGGCATCTACAACCAGAACCTGCAGGCGGTGCCGCCTACCGGCTCGATCTCGTACATCAACCACTCGACGAGTTCGATCCACCCGGTGGCGAGCAAGGTCGAGATCCGCAAGGAAGGCAAGATCGGCCGCGTCTACTACCCGGCGCCGTACATGACGAACGACAACCTGGAGTACTACCAGGACGCGTACGAGATCGGCTACGAGAAGATCATCGACACCTACGCCGCGGCAACCCAGCACGTGGATCAGGGTCTGAGCCTGACGCTGTTCTTCAAGGATACGGTCGACACCCGCGAGGTCAACAAGGCGCAGATCTACGCCTGGCGCAAGGGCATCAAAACGCTGTACTACATCCGACTGCGTCAGCTAGCGCTCGAAGGAACCGAGGTCGAGGGCTGCGTCTCCTGTATGTTGTGAGGCCTTTTCGTGCAGGTTGCAGGCTGGGGGAAATGTCCTCTGGCCTGCTTCTTTATCCGATGGCTGGCTAATCTAACTTTGCGCCTGATGCAAGGGTGGGAACGAATATGCAGATCGGTTGGTTGTAGTGGCCATGGACGCTCGCATCGACCTGACTATCGACAATGGAATTGACGCTGAGACCCGCGTCGGCATTGGTCTGACCCCATTTGATTGGTCCACGTGTGTGAGAGTTTTGCAGCCCATGGTTTGTGGGTAGGAAGGCTCGACATGATGGCGACGAGGATGCGGAAGCGGCATAGTCCGGAGCAGGTGGTGCGGAAGTTGACGACGGCGGATCGGCTGATCGGTGAGGGGAAGGATTTGGCGGCGGTGTGTCGCGAGTTGGGTGTGTCGGAAGCGACGTATCACCGTTGGCGTAACCAGTTTGGGGGGCTGAAGGTGGTGGATGCCCGCCGGTTGAAGGTGTTGGAGCGGGAGAATGGCATGCTCAAGCGCTTGTTGGCCGAGGCCGAACTGGAGAAAGCGGTGCTGAAGGAGATTGCCCGGGGAAACTTCTAAGCCCGCAACGTCGTCGGGCCGCGGTGGTGGCTGTGCGGGCAGTGGTGGGGGTCAGTGAGCGCTTCGCGTGCCGGGTGGTTGGGCAGCATCGTTCGACTCAGCGCCACCGGGCCGTGTCGAGTACCCCGGCGGATCCGGATGCGGCGTTGCGGGCGTGGTTGCGCACCTATGCCCGGGATCATCCCCGTCGGGGGTTTCGGCCGGCTTACTACGAGGCCCGCGCCGAGGGCTGGGTCGTCAATCACAAGAAGGTTCAACGGCTTTGGCGGGAGGAAGGACTGCGGGTGCCGCAGCGTCGGCGGCGCAGGCGCTGTGGCGCGACGACCGTGGGTGCCCCGGCGGCGGATGCTCCTGATCGGGTGTGGGCGGTGGATTTCCAGTTTGATACCACCTCTGATGGGCGGCCGATCAAGATTGTGTCGATCCTTGATGAGCACACCCGAGAATGTCTCGGAGGCCTGGTGGAGCGATCCGTGACCGGCACCGATCTGATCGGTGAACTCGACCGGGTGGCTGCCCGGCGGGGCACCTATCCGGCAGTGCTGCGGTGTGACAATGGGCCCGAGCTGGTGTGTGCGGCGATGACGCAGTGGGCCGCCGGTCGGGTTGGTTTGCACTTCATCCCGCCCGGTCAGCCCTGGCGCAACGGATATGTCGAGTCGTTCAATGCCCGGGTCCGCGACGAATGCCTGTCGATCAACGCCTTCTGGTCGCTGACCCACGCACGGGTGGTCATCACTGATTGGAAAGGTGCTTACAACGTTGATCGGCGACATTCCGCGCTGGGCTATCTATCACCGGCGCGATATGCCGAGGTGTGTGTCCACCGCCCGCATTGACCTCTCGCACCGCGGGAAACGGTCCCAGCGGCAGTGCCCGCGCGGGGCGCAGCCGAGTCGGGGCGTCGCGGTGTGCAATCCGGGCCGTTCTCCGAACACGGGGTGGGTGTGAAGCGCTCTTATGCGGTGGCTTTGGTGATCGCCGCGTCCACCAACGGTTGGAGTTGATCCAGCACGCTTTGATAGAACTCGATCGGCTGGCCGAGGGCATCGGCGATGTCTTGGTCGGTTCCGGTCGCGTATTCAGCGAGGGTGAACACCTTCCCGGCGCTGTCGGGGAAGTTGGTGAGCACCCATTCTTTGTGCGCCCCGGTCATGGTCAGAATCAGATCGGAAAACGACACGTCCCGCTGAGTTAGTTGGACGGCGGTATGGTCGCCTACTGTCACGCCCCGCTGCTGAAGCAGGGTGACGAAATTCGGCTCCGGTGCGGTGTTGTACGGGTTGAGGTTCACCGCCCGCGAGATCACTGAAACCGGGGCGCCGGTCGTGGCGATCAGGTTCCGCGCTAATGCCTCGGCGGCCACTGACCGACCGGTGTTGCCGGTATCGACGAATGCCACCCGGACCGGCTGGCCAGCCGCCGACACCCCGACAGTCGTCAGCAGCAGGGCTAGGAATAGTAGCAGGCGCACAACGACAGTCCGCATTTGGTCTCGGCGCCCTTCAATGCTGTTGGGTCAGTTCCCGGACAGTCACCCGTTGTCGCGACCGTAGGTGAACATTACAACTTCCTGAGGTACCGATCGCACCGTCCGCAGCACCTGAAACGCTGGCGTCGAGCGTTACGCGGTGACTGCGGGTGGCCGTCCCCACCGCTGACGCTGGGCGGCCTGATTAGAAGAGACGGCGGCGTTAGCCGGCGGCGATTCCGCTACCGGATAGTTCGGCGAGGCGGGAAAGGCGTTTGGGTACGAGGCAGGAATAGTGCCAGCTGCCAGCTGTGCGCAGTCGGCGGAGCCTGCCTCGCAGGTATAGGCAGCCAGGTAGGAGGGGTATGAAACGGTCACAGGGTTGGGGCTGTCGAACCACACGTCGTTCAAGATGTAGGTCGTGTTGCCGTACACCACCGACCAGTCGCCGTAGTACCGATAAACCGGCGTCTCGGTGTAGAGGTAAAGCGTGTTGCCGGGACGAACGGTCTGGGTGGTGCTTTGCGTATACGTCAGGGTGTTCGTGGTAGTCGTCCCCCAGGTGTACTGAGCGCCGAGCTCAGCCTTGCTGGTGAGCAGTCCGAGCTTCACTTCCTCAGTCACCTTCACCGAAACGTTGTACTGCGAGCTGTCCGTCTCGGATGTGGTCTGAGCGATGCTGTAGGTGTTCGTCGAGTTATCTAGGGTGTTATTGGTGTAGGGCGAGAAACCCTGTGCCTTCAGCGGATTCGTGTAGCCGATAGTGGGCTGCCCTTTCGGGTAGAACACAGCGTTGGACAGATCATCTGCGACGAGGTTTTGCAGGACGTCGGATTGTTGTTGAGCGTCTGCAGCCGGAACGGTATAAACCGTGCCCGGGGCGTCAGCAAAATAGATGGAACCGCCATTATTCGCGGGTTGGGCAGGAAAGGAGCATGACCCGCTGGTGGGAAAGCAGCCCACCCCCAAGTCAGGACTAAACAGATTTAAATCCAGAAAATAGAGGCTTAAATTGCCACTTGAGCCATTGTTAGCAGGCCAGGTGAGGGTTCCAGCGGGGGTACCTGCTGCGCTTCTTAACCAGACGTATAGGATAGCTCCTACGCCGTATTGAAACGAGACAACGGCGGACTGGGCTGTTTGTAACGCGGTGCCGGTGGCGGGCACGACAACTGCGCTTCCGAAGCCATCGTGTGTGCCAGTAACGGTCTGGGTCGCCCAACTGGTGTTGGTCAGCGTGAAAGTTGTCAGATCTGCGGCTACCTGCGATTGGGCGCTTTGCGGGGAGATCTTTACCGGCACGGTCATGGTGACTTTGTGCCCTGGCAGTCCGAAAAGGTTCTCGAGGTGGAAGCCTGCGTCGGTTGCGGTGACAGCGAAGGTATCGGTGCCGCCGGTAGCGGCTAGCGCCGCGTTCGGGGTGTAGGTGTAAAACCCTTGGGAATCAATACTGACGGTGCCGTTGGCGGGCGCGTTGGTGACTTCGAATTTTACCGGGGCACCGAACGGGCTCACCGTGTTCAAGGTGCCGACTATCTGTGCCTGCCCGGGTGCCGTGGGCAGTTGGTTCGGCTTCGCCAGCGGTGTGAGGCCCTGGAGCTGGTATTGGGCTTCATTCAGTGCCCACACAACGGGGGCCAGCACCGGGCCGAAACGGGCGGGATTGAGGGAGTTCGGGCCCCACACGTTTTCTAAGCGGGGTGCTCCGGCAGCGATCACAGTTGTTCCCGCGCGCGGGGGGATTTGCACGGCAGCGCCCCAAAGGCCCGCCTTACTGGTTATCGGGCCGGTCGTCGTCGCGGCCGTGGGTACCGCGACAGTAGCGGTGCGGGAATCCACCGTCGTTGCGGCCAATCGACGACTTACCGCCGCGGGCGCCGCGGAGCGACTTGGTGCGGCCGTCGCAACGACCCGCTTGTTAGCAGTCCGGGCTGTTGCCGATCGGTCGCCGACGCCACGATCAGCGTTACCAGGAGTACGAACAGCGCCACGAGGGGCAGCAGCAGTGGTCGGCGCGGACGCCTTCGCCGACCCGGCCGAGTCAACCGACGGGCCGTCGTCGGCGTGGGCGGTGCCGGCTCCAGCCAACGCCACTCCCACACCCAACGTCAGGGCGCTGGCACCCAGCCACGCGTACGGTTGGCGGCGACGCCGGGCGGACGGGCGCCCAGCTTTCACCGAGCCGGTAATCGAAACCTGCTGCGTGCCTTGCGAATCCATTAACGTTCCCTTTGAGTCGCCCCTTGCCCCGGCAAAAGAGTAGGGCAAAGGCGCGCCAAGGAGGTGTCCTGAAGATGTCCAACGGCTTAACAACCGGGAACCGGCTAGATGCAAATTCGGTGGGGGCCGGGGCCGGACCGGACCGCCACGTTTGCCGTCGGCGTCGCGCGGACAATTTCTCCCGCGGCACCGCCCACAGAAACAATTCGATGCGGTTCGCTGAGGATCAGATGGCCATCTCAGAGGAACCCACCAGATATGCTCAAGCCAGTAAAAACCGAAACAAACTCTCGGCCACCGTGGACCAAGTCACGGGGTCCGATCAGCATCACCAATGGCCTCTCGCGCCTTCTGGCGGACACCTACACGCTGTATCTGAAGACGCACAACTACCACTGGAACGTCACCGGCCCGATGTTCCAGACCCTGCACTTGATGTTTGAAGCCCAATACACCGAGCTGGCCCTTGCTGTTGATCTCATCGCGGAGCGCATCAGGGCGCTAGGCGCCAAGGCGCCCGGCAGCTATGCCGAGTTTGCCAGGCTGACCAGCATCGCGGAGGCCCCGGGACAGAAGAGTGCGGTTGAGATGATCAGTGATCTTGTTGCCGGGCAGGAGGCTGTGGTGCGCACGGCACGCGGATTGTTTTCTTTGGTGGACGAGGCGCACGACGAGCCGACCGCAGACCTGCTCACGCAACGAATGCAGATTCACGAGAAAACCGCCTGGATGCTTCGCAGCCTTCTTGAGGAATGAGGTGACTTCAGCCGTCGTCCGGCGGCGTTCAGGGGAGGCGACTCGGGTGGAATTTGCCGTCGTCGCCCTCGCGCGTGCTAACTCTGCTGGTGAGTGAGTGGCAATACGCAGTTGACAGCTGGGCGGGCGAACGGCCCCCGATGATTAAGGACGAGCTTGGAGTCGACACGCCGGGTTAAGTCGGTGGCCTGCGGCGTTTTAAGGCGGTGAGCAGCACCGACGTGTACGTCGTCAATCAGGGGTCAAACTCGGTTTCGGTCATCGGAACCAGCGGAACCTGAGCTGGGGTGGCTCGTGCGGGTCGGTTCCGGCCCGGTGAATCTTGACGACCGTGTCACCGTCCACCGTGACGATGATGTCGTCGGCGGTAGTCATCGCACCAAGGATAGGCAGGATCCCCGGCTCCGAGGGTTCCTGCGCCTGCACTCGGCGACCGCAGGCTCAGAACCTGTGCTGCGGACCCTCTGCCTTTTTGTAGGCGGCTTTGAGAACTGCGTCGCGGAAGCGGGCGTTGTCGAGAAGTTTGATGCCCGCATTGGCCAGTGCCGGGTTGCCGATCACCTTATGCATGTAGCGGCCGCGCCGGTACTCCTTGCCCCACGCGTCCTGCATCCGATTCGCATAGTTGGTGAAGTCATCGGGCCCGCCGTTCTGCAGGGCTGCGATCGCGCACTCACCGGCAGCCAGGCCGGACTCCAGCGCCTTGGAGATTCCCGCACCCGAAGCCGGCTTGCCTGCGCCCAGTGAGTCGCCGGTGAACAGCACACCCGGACGCCACGGGGGCCACGCCGTGAAACCCATCGGCAGCCGCCAGGCCCGCACGCTCTTGTTCTTTTTGAGTTCGGAGATGGCTGGCAGTTTCCATTCCGGCGGAAGCGTGCGCAGGAACTCGCCGAGGAAGCCGGTGGCGTTGATCGACTGCCAGTCCTTGTAGCTGGTGACATACCCGAGGCCGATGTTGACCCGGCCACAGCCCATCGGGAACACCCAGCCGTAGCCGGGTAGTTGGTCGCCCTGGAAAGCCAGCTTGAGGTAGATGTCGAAACTGTCGGAGTCGGCGCGGTCGGCGTCCATCTCGGAGCGGATCGCCACCGCCGAGTAGCCGTTGTACTCGGAGTCCAACTTCAGCGCGCGTTTGATCGGCGAGTAGGCACCGTCCGCGGCGATCACGGCATCACCGTGAATCTTTTCCCCGCCTTTGAGGGTCACTCCGGTGACCCGGCCCCGCTCGTCGAGAAGGGGTCCGGCGACCTCGGCGCCCTCACGGACGACGGCACCGGCGGACTCGGCGTGCTTGAGCAGGAGCATGTCCAACTCGGTCCGGCTGACGGTGTGGCCGTGGTCGGGCATCCCGGGGCGCTTCGGGAACGACAATTCCCAGCGCGATGGGCTGTACACGGTGACCCGGTTAATCCGGTGAAACTTGGCCACCTCATCGGCGAGGCCCATTTTCTGCAGGTAGCCCACTGCCCGAGCAGTCAGCCCATCCCCGCAGGGCTTGTCGCGGGGGAACACCGCTTTGTCGAGGACCACCACCTTGGCGCCAGCCTGCGCGGCCTGCCAGGCCGCCGCCGACCCCGACGGGCCACCTCCCGCAATCACCAGGTCGAATCGCTCAGTCACAGTCTGTTGGCTCGGTCTCAGTCAGTGGGGAACACGGTCGGGTTCGGTCGTCGGGTTCGATGCTAACCGAGAAAACGCGTCGTCGGTTGCCCGGGCACCGCCGAACTCTTCGGCGTGAGCCGATTCCCCGCCGCGACACGCCGAGACACAACCTATTGTGTTGACCCGGTATGTCAGACCCCAGGTGTAGTGTTCGCACTACTGCCGGACGGCGGTCATTCCTGTGGGCGAATTGGGGTTCTGGTGAGCAATGGAATCAAGCTGGTCGACCGAGCATCAGCGATCAACTGGAATCGGGTCCCGGACGAGAAGGACGCTGAGGTCTGGGAGCGCCTGACCGGCAATTTCTGGCTGCCCGAGAAGGTCCCGGTGTCCAACGACATCCCGTCCTGGAACACCCTGACGCCGGCCGAGAAAGAGCTGACGATGCGGGTGTTCACCGGCCTGACGCTGCTCGACACCATCCAGGGCACGGTTGGTGCGGTCAGTTTGATCCCCGATGCAGCGACGCCGCATGAGCAGGCGGTGCTGACCAACATCGCGTTCATGGAGTCGGTGCACGCAAAGAGCTACAGCTCGATCTTCTCCACGCTGTGCTCTACCAGCGATATCGACGACGCCTTCCGCTGGTCGGAGGAGAACCCGAACCTGCAGCGCAAAGCCGCCATCGTGATGGACTACTACCGCGGCGACGATCCGCTCAAGCGCAAGGTCGCCTCGACGCTACTGGAGAGTTTCCTGTTCTACTCCGGCTTCTATCTACCGATGTACTGGTCGAGCCGGGCCAAGCTGACCAACACCGCCGACGTGATCCGGTTGATCATTCGCGACGAGGCCGTGCACGGCTACTACATCGGCTACAAGTTCCAGCGCGCGTTGGCGCTGGAAAGCGAGGCCCGAGTCGCCGAGTTGAAGGACTACACCTACGAGTTGCTCTTTGAGCTGTACGACAATGAGGTGGAGTACGCCCAGGACCTCTACGACCAGGTAGGCCTCACCGAGGACGTCAAGAAGTTCCTGCGCTACAACGCCAACAAGGCGCTGATGAACCTCGGCTACGAAGCGCTGTTCCCGCGCGACGAGACCGACGTCAACCCGGCGATCCTGTCGGCGCTGAGCCCCAACGCCGACGAGAACCACGACTTCTTCTCCGGGTCGGGCTCCTCGTATGTCATCGGCAAGGCCGTCAACACCGAGGACGAGGATTGGGACTTCTGACCCTTTCTTGCCCGGCCAGGGTGAACGTGCGGTGAACTCGCTGGCGTGATCGACACGCAGCGGTGAGACTGAGCGCCATGACAGGAAAGTCTCGTGCGGCAGCAGTGTTGAACTGGCTTCGCGCCGGTTACCCGAGTGGCGTTCCCGGCCCGGATCGGGTGCCGTTGCTTGCTCTGTTGCGCAACACCCCGCTGACCGAAGAACAGGTCCGCGAGGTGGTGCGGGAGATCGCCGTCGAAGAAGCCCACGCCCCCGCCGGGCACCTTATCGACCACGATGAGATCGAGAAGTTCATCGAGGGTGTGGCGCATCACGACGGCGGTCCGGAGAACGTTCGTCGGGTCGCCGCCGTGCTCGCCGCCGCCGGGTGGCCGCTGGACAACCTCGACGATCACCTCGACGACGACTGACCCTGCGCAACGCCGAACGTCGGCACAGCGCGGACGTCAGCGCAGCGATGAAGTGTCGATCACGAACCGGTAGCGCACGTCACTGGCCACCACACGCTCATAGGCCTCGTTGATGTAGTCCGGCTCGATCACCTCGACCTCCGAGGCGATCCCGTGCTCGGCGCAGAAGTCCAGCATCTCCTGGGTCTCGGCGATACCGCCGATGTTCGAACCGGTCAAGGTTCGCCGCATGCCGATGATTGAGAAGGCCGGCACCACCATCGGGTTCGACGGCACGCCGAGTTCGACGAAGACGCCATCGAGATCCAACAGACCGAGGAAGCGGCGCAGGTCAAGGTCGGCCGAGACGGTGTTGAGGATCACGTCGAACGAGTTGCGCAGCGTCTTGAAGGTATCGCGGTCGCTGGTGGCGTGATAAGCCTTGGCGCCCAAGCGAAGTCCGTCCTCCATCTTCTTCAGCGACTGCGACAGCACCGTTACCTCAGCGCCCATCGCGGCACCGATCTTGACCGCCATATGGCCCAGGCCGCCGAGGCCGATCACCCCGAGTCGGGTGCCCGGCCCGACGTTGAAGTGTCGCAGTGGCGAGTAGGTGGTGATCCCGGCGCACAGCAGTGGTGCGGCCGCATCCAACGGTATGGCGGCGGGGATCGTCAGCACATAGTTCTCGTCGACGACGATGCTGCCGCTGTAGCCGCCTTGAGTCGGCTGGCCGTCCTTGCCGACGCCGTTGTATGTGCCGATCATTCCGCCGCCGGTGCAGTACTGCTCGACGCCGGCCCGGCAGTTCTTGCACTCGCGGCAGGAGTCCACGAAGCAACCGACGCCGACGCGGTCGCCCACCGCGAATTTGGTTACCGCGGAGCCGATCTCGGTCACGACGCCGGCGATCTCATGGCCGGGCACCACCGGGTAGCGGGGTTGGCCCCACTCGGCGCGCACCGTGTGAATATCGGAGTGGCAGATCCCGGCGAAGTGGATGTCGAATCGGACGTCGTGTGCGCCGACGCCGCGGCGGGTGATCGTGGTCTTGGTCAACGGTTCGGTGGCCGACATAGCGGCGTAGGCGGTGACGGTGTTGGTGTCTGGGCTCATGGTCAGCAGACTAGGCAGGCCGGGAATCCCGGCGGCGTCCGCCCCCGGTTCGCCACCGATGAGGTTTCACAGTAGAGTGAAAGTTGTGAGCGTCAAGTCCCGGTTGGATGCCAAGCGACTCGACACCGAGGTGATGGACTTCGTCGAGCAGATGGGCGGCTACTTCGAGTCCAACGGCCTGACCCGGCTGGCCGGCCGACTGCTGGGCTGGCTCCTGGTGTGCGACCCGGAACGGCAGTCCTCGGAGGAATTGGCAGTGGCGCTGAACGCCAGCAGCGGCGGCATCAGCACCAACGGCCGGCTGCTGATCCAGTTCGGGTTCATCGAGCGTCTCGCGGTCGCCGGTGACCGACGCACCTACTTTCGGTTGCGGCCGAACGCGTTCGCGGCGGGGGAGCGCCAACGCATCCGCACCATGGCCGACATGACCGCGATGGCCGACGCCGGTCTACGGGCCATGCGCGGGTCGTCGCCCGAACGCACTCGCCGACTCAAGGAAATGCGGACGCTGTCCTCTTACATGGCGAAGGTCCTCACCGAGGCGCTCGACGAGTTCGGCGATCCACGCCGGGAGGACACGCCGTGATCGGTCTGCTGAAGCGGTCGTGGATCCCGCTACTTCTTCTGGCTGTCCTGATCGTCGCTGCGTTCACCGTCGACCGGCTGCGCGGATTCTTCGGTGCCGAGGGCATCCTGGTCACGCCGAGGGTCTTTTCCGAGGACGCCGAGTCGTTCGATCCGAAGGTGGTCCGATACGAGATCTTCGGCACGGGAAGCTACGCCAACATCAACTATCTGGACCTCGACGCCAAGCCGCAACGTTCCGACGGCGCGGCGCTGCCCTGGTCGCTCACCCTCGACACCACCGCGCCCTCGGCGGCACCCAACATCATCGCGCAGGGCGACGGCGGTTCGATCACCTGTCGCATCATCGTCGATGACGTCGTGAAAGATGAGAGGACCGTTACCGGCGTGAACCCGTTGACCTACTGCTTTGTGAAGTCAGCATGAGCGCGCCGACGACGGACGCGCCGATCGACGCTCCTGAGCCCCCGCCGGTGCCCGCGGTCAAGAGATCCGTTGCGGCACGGATGATCCGGACCCTCGCCGTTCCGATAATCCTGGCCTGGATCGCGTTGATCGCATTCCTCAACATCAGCGTTCCGCAGCTCGAAGAAGTCGGGCAGATGCAGGCAGTGTCGATGAGCCCCGACGCCGCCCCGTCGATGATCGCAATGAAACGTATCGGCCAGGTCTTCGAGGAAGGCAACTCTGACAGCTCGGGCATGATCGTGCTCGAGGGCGAGGAGCCGCTCGGCGAGGCCGCGCACACGTTCTACGACCAGATGCTCGCCACATTGAAGTCCGACACCAAGCATGTGGAGTCGGTGCAGGACTTCTGGGGTGATCCGCTGACCGCGTCGGGCGCTCAGAGCAGCGACGGCAAGGCCGCCTACGTGCAGATCAAACTCGCCGGCAACCAGGGCGAGTCGTTGGCCAACGAGTCGGTGGCGGCAGTCAAGGCGGCCATCGATGGACTGCAGCCGCCGCCGGGCGTCAAGGTGTATCTGACCGGGGCGGCGGCCATGGTCGCCGATCAGCAGGCGACCGGTGACAGCAGCCTGCGGGTGACCGAGATGGTGACGTTCGTGGTGATCATCACCATGCTGCTGTGGTTCTACCGGTCGATCCTCACAGTGGTGCTGGTGCTGGTCGCGGTGGTGCTGTCGTTGGCCTCAGCGCGCGGCGTGGTGGCGTTCCTCGGCTACCACGGGATCATCGGGCTGTCGACATTCGCGACCAGCCTGCTGGTGATGCTGGCGATCGCCGCCGCGACGGACTACGCGATATTCCTGGTCGGCCGCTACCAGGAGGCGCGCGGTGCGGGCGAGGATCGAGAATCGGCCTATTACACGATGTTTGAGGGCACCGCCCATGTGGTGTTGGGCTCCGGTTTCACCATCGCCGGGGCGACATTCTGTCTGAGCTTCACCCGGCTGCCCTACTTCCAGACCATGGGAGTCCCGTTGGCGATCGGGATGAGCGTGGTGGTGATCACCGCGCTCACCGCCGGCAGCGCCATCGTGGTGACGGCCAGTCGGTTCGGGCTCTTGGAGCCGAAGCGAACGATGCGGGTGCGAGGGTGGCGCAAGATCGGCGCCGCGATCGTGCGGTGGCCCGGCCCGATCCTGGTCGCCACCGTGGCGCTGGCACTGGTCGGTCTGCTGACGCTGCCCGGTTACCGCACCAACTACAACGACCGCAACTATCTGCCGGCCGACACCCCGGCCAACGAGGGCTACGCCGCCGCCGACCGGCATTTCTCGCAGGCCCGGATGAACCCGGAAGTGCTCATGGTCGAAAGCGATCATGACCTACGCAACTCGGCGGACTTCCTGGTCATCAACAAGATCGCGAAAGCGATCTTCGCGGTGGACGGCATCTCCCGGGTACAGGCCATCACCCGGCCCGAGGGCACCCCGATTGAGCACACCTCGATCCCGTTCATGATCGGGATGCAGGGCACCACCCAGAAGTTGACGCAGAAGTACAGCGAAGATCTCACGGCCGGCATGCTCAAACAGGCCGAGGACATGCAGACCACGATCGATCAGATGCAGCGGATGCAGAACCTCACCCAGCAGATGTCCGACGTCACCCACGGCATGGTGGTGCAGATGCGGGTGATGGTCGGCGACATCAAGGACCTGCGGGACAACATCGCCAACTTCGACGACTTCTTCCGGCCCATCCGCAACTACTTCTACTGGGAACCGCACTGCTTCGACATCCCGGTCTGTTCGGCACTGCGATCGGTGTTCGACACCATTGACGGCGTCGACACCATGACCGACTCCATCCAGACACTGCTGCCGTTGATGGAACGACTCGACTCGCTCATGCCCCAGTTGGTGGCGATGATGCCCGAGATGATCGAGACCATGAAGGGCATGAAGGCCATGATGCTCGGCATGCATTCCACCCAGAAGGGGATGCAGGACCAGATGGCGGCAATGCAGCAGGACTCCGCAGCCATGGGCGAGGCCTTCGATGCGTCGATGAACGACGACTCGTTCTACCTGCCTCCGGAGGTGTTCGAAAACCCTGACTTCCAACGCGGAATGGATCAGTTCATCTCGCCCAACGGGCATGCGGTGCGATTCATCATCTCCCACGAAGGCGATCCGATGTCCACCGACGGGATCGCGCGTATCGATGCGATCAAGAACGCGGCGAAGGAAGCCATCAAGGGCACTCCATTGGAGGGGTCGACGATTTATCTCGGCGGTACCGCGTCGATGTTCAAAGACCTATCCGTCGGCAACGCCTACGACTTGATGATTGCCGGCATCGCGGCGATCGCCCTGATCTTCGCCATCATGCTGATCATCACCCGCAGTGTGGTGGCGTCGGCGGTCATCGTGGGCACGGTGCTGCTGTCGCTGGGTGCATCCTTCGGACTCTCGGTGCTCATCTGGCAACACATCCTCGGCATTGAGTTGCACTGGATGGTTCTGGCCATGGCGGTGATCATCTTGCTGGCCGTCGGTGCCGACTACAACCTGCTCCTGGTCGCGCGGCTCAAAGAGGAGATTCCCGCCGGGATCAACACCGGCATCATCCGTGCCATGGGTGGCAGTGGGTCGGTGGTGACCTCCGCCGGTCTGGTGTTCGCCTTCACGATGATGTCCTTTGCGATCAGCGAATTGACGGTGCTCGCCCAGGTCGGCACCACGATCGGACTGGGCTTGCTGTTCGACACCCTGGTGGTTCGGGCCTTCATGACCCCGGCGATCGCAGCCCTGCTGGGACGGTGGTTCTGGTGGCCACAGAACGTCCGGCCTCGGCCGGTGCCGCAACCCTGGCCCGCGCCTGCCGCGCCGGCCGCGCCCGCCGCGCCTGTCGGCCAGCAGCAGGTCGCGCCAGTGGATGCAATGGTCTGAGCGGGTCTGAGCGCGCGACCGGCCGGGCTGGCCGGTTTTTAGTTGATCGGCGCGTTCAGCCAGCGCAGATCCTCGATAATCCCGCGCGCCGCGATCAGGCCCTGACCGCTCTGCCACACCTCGTTGTTGACGACGAAAACACGGTTGTCGCGGTTGGCCGAGAGTTTTCGCCACGCCTCGCTCTCCAGCACCGTCGGCGCGCGATCTTTGGCGCCGGCAGAGGTGAACGACAGGTACACGATGTCGCCGTCGGCGGCGGACAGATCCGGTGAGCCTGCGAGGTCGGCGTCGGTGATGCCGATCTCCAGATAGGGCTTGTCGGAGAAGCGTTGTGCCGCAGGGCGATCCACGCCAACCTCAGCCAGAACGCTCGCCGGGAAATTGTCGGCACCCCACACTCGCAGCACCGATTCGGTGAGCTGGACGATCGAGGCCTGGAAGTGGGTGGCGTCGTTTGCCGCGCCGGCCTGCTTGGCCCGGGCGTCGAATCCGGCGATCAAGTCCGCGGCGGCAGTGCCGCGTGCGGTGGCGGCGCCCACGATCCGGAAGTTGTCTTGCCACCGCGCACCGGATGCGGCCGTGAACACCGTCGGGGCGATCGCCGACAGCGCGCCGAAGGCCTCCGGCGTCAATGCCTGCGAAGCGAGGATCAGGTCCGGTTTGCTCGCGGCGATGGCGGCCAGATCCGGTGCGCTGCGACTGCCTACCCCGGGCAGGTTGTGCACCACCGTGCCCAGATACGACGGCTGGGCAGTCGAACCGTCCGGCAGTGCGGCCGCCACGATGCGCGATTGCAGGCCCAGCGCGCACAGGGAGTCGAGTTGGTCATCGCCGAGTGCGACGATGCGCTGCGGGTCAGCCACGACAGTGGTCTGCCCGGCCGCATGGCGCACCGGTTCTGGCGGCGCCGCGTCGAGCCGGGCGGGTTCGGGCGCGCAGGATTCATCGGGTCGGCGTTGGTTGCCCAAGACCCCGGCAGAGGCGATCTTGGTGGTGCTGGTCACGACGCTGCTTCCGGATCCGGCCGGCGGTGCGTCAGCCGGGGTGGAACATCCGCCGGTCGCCGCCACCGTCACCATCGCGGCGAGTCCGGCCAGGCGGGTGCGGATGGGCACGTCGCGACGGTAACACCCGGCCACCCATACTGCTGCTGACCTGCCCCGGAACCGCTGCCCGATGGGTGGTGCGACGCGAATACGACAGAATGTAGGACCCGGGCCCCGCGGGGGCTGTATCGGGGATAGAATTCCCTATAGCATCGCCGGAGAACGTCCCACTGGATGGTTGGAGAGCCTCGTGACAGCCGTTGTGCCAGCGCGCGGAGAACTGGAAGTCGGCCGCCCCTTGGTGCCCAGTACGGGCCCCAAGGGCAACCTGATCTACAAAATGATCACCACCACCGATCACAAGTTGATCGGGATCATGTACTGCGTCGCCTGCTTCGTCTTCTTCGCCCTCGGTGGGTTGATGGCGCTGTTCATGCGGGCCGAATTGACGGTGCCCGGCCTTCAGTTCCTGTCCAACGAGCAGTACAACCAACTGTTCACCATGCACGGCACCGCGATGCTGTTGTTCTATGCCACCCCGATCGTGTTCGGATTCGCCAACCTGGTGCTGCCGTTGCAGATCGGCGCCCCCGACGTCGCCTTCCCCCGCCTCAACGCACTGTCCTTCTGGCTGTTTATCTTCGGCGCATCGATCGCACTGGCCGGGTTCATCACCCCCGGTGGCGCAGCCGACTTCGGCTGGACGGCCTACACCCCACTCTCCGACGCCGCCCACACCCCGGGCGCCGGCGGCGACCTGTGGATCCTGGGTCTCGCGGTCGGTGGTCTGGGCACCATCCTCGGCGCAGTCAACATGATCACCACGGTGGTCTGCATGCGCTGCCCGGGCATGACCATGTTCCGGATGCCCATCTTCACCTGGAACATTTTCGTCACCTCCATCCTCGTACTGCTGGTGTTCCCGCTGCTGACCGCGGCGCTGTTCGGCCTGGCCGCCGACCGGCGGCTCGGGGCGCACGTCTATGACCCGGCGAACGGCGGTTTAGCTCTCTACCAGCACCTGTTCTGGTACTTCGGCCACCCGGAGGTCTACATCATCGCGCTGCCGTTCTTCGGCATCGTCTCGGAGATCTTCCCGGTGTTCTCCCGCAAGCCGATATTCGGCTACTCGACACTGATCTACGCCACCATCTCGATCGCCGCGCTGTCGGTGGCCGTGTGGGCGCACCACATGTACGTCACCGGTGCGGTGCTGCTGCCGTTCTTCTCGTTCATGACGTTCCTCATCGCGGTGCCCACCGGGATCAAGTTCTTCAACTGGATCGGCACCATGTGGAAGGGGCAGTTGACCTTCGAAACGCCGATGTTGTTCTCCTACGGGTTCCTGGTCACCTTCCTCTGCGGTGGACTCTCGGGTGTGCTGCTGGCAAGCCCGCCACTGGACTTCCATGTCAGTGACTCCTACTTCGTCGTGGCGCACTTCCACTACGTGCTATTCGGCACCATCGTGTTCGCCACCTATGCGGGTATCTACTTCTGGTTCCCCAAGATGACCGGCCGCCTGCTCGATGAGCGGCTGGGCAAATTGCACTTCTGGTTGACCTTCATCGGGTTCCACACCACCTTCCTGGTGCAGCACTGGGTGGGTGACACCGGAATGCCGCGGCGCTACGCCGACTACCTGCCCAGCGACGGGTTCACGACGCTGAACATCGTCTCCTCGGTCGGGGCTCTGATACTCGGTCTGTCGATGCTGCCCTTCTTCTGGAACGTGTTCAAGAGTTGGCGCTACGGCGAGGTCGTCACCGTCGACGATCCGTGGGGACACGGCAACTCGCTGGAATGGGCGACCTCCTGCCCACCGCCGCGGCACAACTTCACCGAACTGCCCAACGTCCGCTCGGAGCGCCCGGCTTTCGAACTGCACTACCCGCACATGAGCGAGCGGATGCGCACCGAAGCCCACGTCGGCTTGGGCCATCACGAGCCCCCGAGGCCGGTGGCGGACAAGCTGGGCTTCGGAACGCCCGCCGCCGGACGTCTGCACGAGCGCTCATCGCGGAGTCCCGACCAGGAGTGAGCGCATCCAAGGTGTCGGTGTTGATCACCGTCACCGGCGTCGACCAACCGGGTGTGACGTCAGCGCTCTTCGAAGTGCTCTCCCAGCACGCCGTGGACCTGTTGAACGTCGAGCAGGTGGTCATCCGGGGGCGGCTGACTCTGGGCGTACTGGTCTGTGGCCATCCGGACGTCGCCGCCGGTAAGGCATTGCACGACGGCGTAACCGAGGCCATCCGCCGGGTAGGTCTCGACGTCTCCATCGAACGCAGCGACGATGTCCCGGTGATCGGCGAGCCCTCGACCCACACCATTGTCGTGCTCGGCCGGCCGATCACGGCCGCCGCGTTCGGAGCAGTGGCCCGGGCAGCCGCCGCTCTGGGCGTCAACATCGACGTCATCCGCGGGGTGTCGGACTATCCGGTCACCGGCCTTGAACTCCGGGTGTCAGTACCCGCCGGATCGGAAAGCCGACTGCGGACCGACCTGGCCGGTGTCGGCGCCGAGCAGTGCGTCGACATCGCCGTGGAGAATTACAGCCTCGAGCGTCGAGCCAAGCGGCTCATCGTCTTCGATGTGGACTCCACCCTGATTCAGGGTGAAGTCATCGAGATGCTGGCCGAGCGGGCCGGTGCCGGCGAGGCGGTGGCCGCGATCACCGGAGCGGCGATGCGCGGCGAGATCGACTTCGCCGAGTCGCTGCACCAGCGGGTGGCAACCCTGGCCGGGTTGCCAGTCGAGGTGCTCGACGAGGTCGCCGATCAGGTGGAGCTGACGCCGGGAGCGCGAACGACGATCAGGACATTGCGGCGCTTGGGATTTCACTGCGGGGTGGTCTCCGGGGGTTTCCGTCAGGTCATTGAGCCGCTGGCACACGAGCTGATGCTTGACTTCGTCGCCGCCAATGAATTGGAGATCGTCGACGGACACCTCACCGGCCGGGTGGTGGGTCCGATTGTCGACCGCGCAGGAAAAGCCAAGGCGCTGCGGGACTTCGCCAACCAGGTCGGGGTGCCGATGGAGCAGACGGTGGCAGTGGGCGACGGCGCCAACGACATCGACATGCTCAACGCCGCCGGTCTCGGCGTGGCGTTCAATGCCAAACCTGCGCTGCGCGAGGTCGCCGACGCCTCACTGAGCCATCCCTACCTCGACACCGTGCTGTTCATCCTCGGGATCACCCGCGCCGAGATCGAGGCCGCCGACGCCGTCGACGGTGTGGTGCGCCGGGTCGAGATCCCGCTCGATTAGCGGGGATGCGGGTACGGCACGATGGGCGAGTGGCTGATGCGCAAGACGACCCGGTGATCGATGATGATCTGCTGGTCGACTTCCGCCGTGTGACGCTGCGGCGTGGCGGCCGGGTGCTGGTCGGGCCGGTCGACTGGCAGGTCGAACTCGATGAACGCTGGGTGGTGATCGGTCCCAACGGCGCCGGCAAGACCTCGCTGCTGCGGATGGCCGCTGCGATGGAATACCCGTCCTCGGGTGTGGCGATGGTCCTGGGGGAGCGGCTCGGCCGGGTGGATATGGCCGAATTGCGTCAGCGGGTTGGGTTGAGCAGTTCGGCGCTGGCGCAGCGGATTCCGGACGATGAACTGGTTCGGGATCTGGTGGTTTCGGCCGGCTACGCGGTGCTGGGCCGTTGGCGCGAGCGTTACGACGACATGGATTATCTGCGGGCGGTGGACACTCTCGAGAGCGTCGGCGCCGAGCACCTGGCGGACCGCACCTACGGCACGCTCTCGGAGGGCGAACGCAAGCGGGTGCTGATCGCGCGGTCGTTGATGACCGATCCCGAACTTCTGCTGCTCGACGAGCCCGCCGCCGGCCTGGACCTCGGTGGCCGGGAGGATCTGGTCGCCCGCCTGGCCGATCTGGCCGCCGACCCCGATTCGCCGGCTTTGGTGCTGGTCACCCATCACGTCGAGGAGATTCCCCCGGGGTTCAGTCACTGTCTGATCCTCGCCGAGGGACAGGTGCTGGCGGCCGGATTGCTGGCTGACACCCTGACGGCGGAGAACCTTTCGGCCGCCTTCGGGCAGTCCATTGCCGTCGACAGCATCGACGGCCGCTATTTCGCGCGCCGTGTGCGAACCCGCCCGGCCCACAGGAGGCGCTCGTGAGTGACAGCGACGAGCCCACGCCGGTCCGGCCGGCGGCGACGGTGATGCTGGTCCGGGAAGCCCTTGTCGATAGCCTCGCTCCTTCTCCGCCGCCGGGGGCGGCGGCATCGTTGACTCGGCGGGCCGTCGATAGCCTCGAGGTGTTCCTGATGCGCCGCCACGCCGCAATGGAATTCGCGGCCGGTATGACGGTGTTCCCCGGCGGCGGCGTCGACGAACGCGACCGGGAGGCCGGTCTGGCGGGTAACCGGGCCTGGTATGGGCCCGAACCCGGTTGGTGGGCAGCGCGTTTCGGCATCGCGACCGACCTCGCGGAGGCACTGGTGTGTGCGGCCGCTCGGGAGACCTTCGAGGAGTCCGGCGTGCTGTTCGCCGGCCCGGCCGACGACCCCGACGGCATCATCAGCGACGCATCGGTGTATCACCAGGCTCGTGCCGCACTGGAAGACCGCAGCCTGTCGTTTGCCGACTTTCTGCGCGGTGAGGGCCTCGTGCTGCGCGCGGACCTGTTGCGACCGTGGTCGAACTGGGTCACGCCGAAGGAAGAGCGCACCCGCCGCTACGACACCTACTTCTTTGTCGGCGCGCTGCCGAAGGGCCAACGCGCCGATGGCGAGAACACCGAGTCCGATCGCGTCGGTTGGTCCAGTCCAGAGTCGGCGATCGAGGATTTCGCCGAGGGCCGTTCGCTGTTGCTGCCGCCGACCTGGAGTCAACTCGACTCGTTGACCGGTCGGACCGTGGATGAGGTGCTCGCACTGGACCGACAGATCGCTAGGGTGCAGCCCACGCTCACCGTGGTTCAGGACAACTGGGAGATCGAATTCTTCGACAGTGAGCGCTATAACGAGGCCCGCCGGCGCACTAACAAGCTGGAGGGCTGACAGTGCGCGAGTTCGTCAGTGTCCACGTCGGCGAAAGTCATCCCGGGATCGGCACGGTGGTGCTGAACCGGGTGCCCACCAACATGCTGAGCCGACAGGCCTACCGGGAATTGACTTCCGCAGCCATCGAGGTAGGCCAGCGCAGTGAGATCGCTGCGGTGATTCTCTTCGGGGGCCACGAGACCTTCTGTGCCGGCGACGACATCGACGAGTTGCGCACGCTGGATCGCGCCGAGGCCGAGACGGCCGACCGGGTTCGTCGGGAGGCTTTCGACGCCGTTGCGGCCATCCCCAAACCGACCGTCGCGGCAGTCACCGGCTACGCCCTCGGTGCCGGTTTGACCCTTGCGCTGGCTGCGGACTGGCGAGTGTGCGGCGACAACGCCAAACTCGGCGCGACCGAAATCCTGTCGGCGCTGATACCCGGCGGCGGTGGATGCGTGCGACTGGCCCGCGCGGTGGGCGCCTCGCGGGCCAAGGAATTGATCTTCAGCGGGCGCTTCGTCGGAGCACAGGAGGCTCTGGAAATGGGCCTGGTGGATGAGTTGGTGGCTCCCGACGGCGTCTATGACGCTGCCGTGGCCTGGGCCGGACGCTTCGCCGACACGTCCACAGCCGCGATTGCCCTGGCAAAGGCGCTCGTCGACGCGGCCCCCGGCACCGGAGTCGATGCCGGACTTGATGTCGGACTTGATGCCGATACTCAGACTCGACGCTACGGCGAGGTTTTCGACGCCGCAGGCGGACAGTTAGGCTGCCCTCTATGACCGATCCGGCCCCGAATCCGCACGCCACCGAGGAACAGGTCGCGGCTGCGCTCAAGGACTCCAAGCTGGCCCAGGTGCTCTATCACGACTGGGAGGCGGAGAGTTACGACGACAAATGGTCGATCTCCTACGACCAGCGCTGCATCGATTACGCGCGCGGTCGCTTCGACGCGGTCGTCGGTGCTGACGCCGGCCGCCACCTGCCCTACGACCATGCCCTCGAGCTCGGCTGCGGGACCGGGTTCTTCCTGCTCAATCTCATTCAGGCCGGGGTCGCACGGCGTGGATCGGTGACTGATCTGTCTCCGGGCATGGTCAAGGTCGCCACCCGAAACGGGAAGTCGCTGGGCCTCGACGTCGACGGCCGGGTGGCTGATGCCGAAGGCATTCCCTACGACGACGACACCTTCGATCTGGTGGTGGGACATGCCGTGTTGCACCACATCCCCGATGTCGAGAAGTCGCTGCGTGAAGTGGTGCGGGTGCTCAAGCCCGGCGGCAGATTCGTTTTCGCGGGCGAACCGACCACGGTGGGCAATGCCTACGCGCGCCGGTTGGCGAACCTGACCTGGAACACCACCGTGCGTGCGATGAAGCTGCCCGGCCTGCAGAGTTGGCGACGTCCGCAGGCCGAACTCGACGAGAACTCGCGCGCCGCAGCCCTGGAGTGGATCGTCGACCTGCACACGTTCGACCCCGCCGACCTGGAACGGATGGCCGCCAGCGCCGGCGCAGAGCAGGTGCGCACCGCCAGCGAGGAGTTCACCGCCGCGATGTTGGGTTGGCCGGTGCGCACATTCGAGTCGACGGTGCCGCCCGGAAAGCTCGGTTGGGGTTGGGCACAATTCGCGTTCAAGAGTTGGACGGCGCTGTCCTGGGTCGATGCCAACGTCTGGCGCCATGTGGTGCCCAAGGGCTGGTTCTACAACGTGATGATCACCGGAGTTAAGCCGTCCTGAGCTTCACTCGCGGCGATGTCGACTACCTGACCAGTGCGGCGGGGGCCGAGGCGCTGGCCGAAGTGTCCCGATTCGGGCTCACCGACTCAAGTCTGCTGGCTGACGTGGCCGCGCTCCGTGAGCGGTTCGGGCAGCGATCCGCCGCTCTTGTCGAGACCATTCGTTTGCGCCGCAGGGCGGTGGTGAAGTTCGACTCGCTGGCCGACGTGTCGGACTGGTTGTTCACTGACGAAGCGTTGCAGCAGGCCACCACCGCTGTTGTGGCGCGGCATCGGGCGCGTCGACTCGCTGGTGCGGGTGTCCACGACGCGACGTGTTCAATCGGCACCGAACTTGCTGCCTTGCGCGACACCGCGGAGTTCGTCGTGGGTAGCGATATCGATGAGGTGCGTCTGGCGATGGCACGTCACAATGTCCCCGGAGTTGCTCTGGTCCGGGCTGACGCGCTGCGGCCGATAACGTGCGGCGCGATCAATCGCGACACGATCGTGCTGCTGGATCCGGCCCGCCGCGGCGGCGGTCGCCGCCGATTCGACCCGCGGGCCTACGCGCCCCCCCTGGACGAAGTGTTCGAGGTCTACCGCGACCGCCCGACGGTGGTGAAGTGCGCTCCCGGTATTGACTTTGATGCGGTGCGGGGCTTGGGCTTTGACGGAGAGATTGAGGTGACCTCAGCGGGTGGTTCGGTCCGGGAGACTTGCCTCTGGTCGCATGCCCTGGCCGAACCTGGTGTGCGCCGCCGGGCCACCGTCCTGGATCGCGACGAGGTGCTCACCGATGCCGATCCCGACGAGTGTCGGGTCAGTGCGCCGGGCCGATGGATCATCGACCCCGATGGCGCTGTCGTGCGCGCCGGACTGGTTCGTCAGTACGCCACCCGGCACGGTTTGTGGCAGCTTGATCCCGATATCGCCTATCTCAGCGGTGACGAGGTTCCCGACGGCGTGCGCGGGTTCGAAGTGCTCGAGCAATTGCCCCTGCGGGAGAAGCCTCTGCGACAGGTACTTTCGGCACGCGACTGTGGCGCGCTGGAAATACTGATTCGCGGCGTCGACGTCGACCCCGACGCCCTACGCCAGCGATTGCGCCCCGGCGGTAGTCAACCGCTGTCACTGGTGATCACCCGGATCGGCACCGCGACGGACTCCCGCGCGGTGGTGTTCGTGTGCCGGGCGACCCGATAGCTGCCTCGCGGCCCGGGCTGCCTCGGGGGCTAGCCGGCGCCGCGTTTGCGGAGTTGTCGTAGTAGTCGGTCGGGGTGGTGGTGGTTGTTGGTTCCGCCTTTGAGGGGTAGGTGTGGCGGGGGTATCCATTCGCAG
>Ga0247840_10001847_pt1 | contig 39256 bp, 33 predicted proteins | sample LaCruzMarch2015__FD_192404 | JGI IMG/M metagenome (GOLD analysis project Ga0247840, IMG submission 192404) | Freshwater microbial communities from meromictic Lake La Cruz, Castile-La Mancha, Spain - LaCruzMarch2015_17m | ecosystem: Environmental > Aquatic > Freshwater > Lake | place: Spain... | reverse complement strand
CATAAACTTAACCACCGATGGGCTAATTTTTACTCTAAATCCAATTATTGCGGCCTTAGACATTTCAGCCAATTTGGCGTCTGTTTCGTTTATTTCTCCAACCTCGGCTTTTAAAATTCTCAAAGAAACTTTATCTTGTGGCAAATTTTTTAACATTCCATCTATTGCCTCTAACGAACCAAAAACATCTCCCTTCAAAATTATATTTAAAACTTTTTTATTTGGGTCAGATTCTAAAACAGTAGATCCAATTTCTCTTTTTGGCTGTTCGGTTTTAATTTTTAACATTGCCTCTTCAGCTGTTTTATAACTTTTAAACTTTTCACCAACCGCAGGCACAGTTTCAAATCCTAAAATAATTACTGGCTGTGATGGCAATGCCTCCTTAATGGGCATTCCCTTTGAATCTGCTAAGTGTTTTATTTTAGCTAAGGCCAGATCGGTTGCAATAATGTCTTTGTTTCTCAAGGTGCCCCTTTTAACAATGGCCGTGGCCACTGGCCCCTTTGACCCATCCATATATGACTCTATAATTAATCCTTCAGCAGAAACATCATTTTCAGATTTTAAATCTTGCATGTCGGCAACCAACAATATAACCTCTAACAATTCATCAATTCCTGTTTTATCTTTTGCAGAAACCTCAACCGATGGAATGGTGCCTCCATAAGATTCAACCAAAACATCTATTTTAGAAAGTTCTCCTTTAATTTTTTCGGGGTTGGCTGTTGGCAAATCAACTTTATTTAACACCACAATCATTGGAATTTCTGCTCTTTTTATGGCCGTTATTGCCTCTTTTGTTTGTGGCTGAACCGATTGTGCTGCGTCTACTACCAATAAGGCAATGTCAGCAACCTCAGCTCCCCTGGCTCGCATTGCAGAAAACGCCTCGTGCCCTGGAGTATCAATAAAAGTTATTTTCTTTCCTTTTTCTTCAACCTCATATGCTCCTATGTGTTGGGTAATTCCGCCAGACTCTTTTGCAGTTATTCTAAAGTCTCTAATGGCCTCTAAGAGAGAGCTTTTACCATGGTCAACGTGACCCAAAACCACCACCACTGGTGGCCTATTTAAAACGACTGATTTCTTGGTGTCTTTTTTAGCCATGATAGTTAATTGCTTTATTTAATGCATTAAGCTCTTCATCAGACAATATATATTCTGACTTACCTTGTTTAACTGTTTTTGCATAAACCCTGCTGCCCTCTTTCACAAATAAGCTAGAAAGCAAAAATCCATTATTTTTGTTATCTAACATTGCAACCACAAAGCTTTGGTTGCCCCCCATGTCGTTAAAAGGGTTATACCTCACTATTCCTATTTTTCTAATAGTTATTTCGCTTATGTCTTCTAAATCTTTTATTTTTGAAAATGCTTCTTTTATCTTTTCTTCTAAACCATCATTTTTTTCTTTTTGCCCTAAAAATATATCTTTAAAATCTTTTATCTTACCCTTCTCTAACAAAATATCAATCTTTTTGTTTGCGCCCCTAGCATATATAAACAAAAAAATATTTAGCACAATCAAAATCAGCACAATCGAGGCCAATGTAATTAAATAAACAAGGATAATATCCATAGTGCTTATATTAGCTTAATTTTGACAAAACTTCAATGATTTAGGGTGCTCCAAATTTCTGGGTCTTCTACCCCCAAAACCCACGAAGAAAACCCCCTAAAATTGTTTTGTTTTATAATATCTAGTTTATTAGCAAAACTTTGTTTGCCCTGGTACCAAATCTGATATTGTTTATTCTGCCAAAAATATGTTAGCCAAGATGCGCCTAAAACTGAGTCAAAACCCAAATTATGACGATAATTAGCTCTTATATTTAAAAGCTTGTCGTATGTTCCGCTGTAAACAACTTTTTTATGTGGATTTGTGCTCCAGCCCCAATAATATAACGGAATTCCAAAAGACATCTTTTCTGCTGGAATCTTGTCTTTTACATAAGCTAAAACCTTGTTTATAAAAGGCAAGGAAGCAACGGGCCCAACTGAATTTGGGTCGTCATAGGTCATTAAACTTATAAAATCTACTGCCTTGGCCAGCCTTTCATAATCAAAGACCCCTCCCCAATTTTTAAAAGCATCTGTGTCTTCATAATCAACGCTTCTAGAGACCGCGGCCACGCTCAAAATCAAATTATTTTTATGCAAAGCCACGGCTGTTTTTTCTACAAAAGCAGAGTATAAATCTCTGTCTAAATAGCTTATATTTTCAAAATCAAACTGCCAGCCAATATACTTTTCTCTTTTTGCAACGTTAACAAGAGATTTTATAACTGCATCTTGCGCGCTTGGAGAAAGCAACAAGCTATGTATTATATTTTGTTTAAAATCTGCGTTTGCCACTAACGGCATAACCTTCACTTTCTTTTCTTTTATAACTTTCTTTAAATTATTGCTAAGCGCCCCTGTCAGTTTTAGTTTCGCAGAAACTCCATAAAACTGTGGAGCTATAATATCAATTTTGTTAGCATTCTTTTTTAAACTCGCTATCCCCTCTTTTTCCTTTGACCCAGACATATAAAAAATCTTTTCCATTTTTACTTCGGTGGCTAAACCTGCCTGCGCAGGCAAGCAAAAAAATGGTGCAGCAAAAAAAGACACACAGCAAAGAATCGCAGTTAAATTTTTGCTTGACATCGTCATATATGCATTCTAGCACTTCGGCAACCCATTCGACAAACTCAGGGCGAGCCTCAGTGTAAACAAAAAATCGCCCTTATAGCGATTTATTTGTTTAAAAAATTTTCTACTACCTTGCGCGTCTCCTTTGCGTTTCGAACCTTCATTAACTTTTCTCTTAAGTCTTTTGCTCCATTAAACCCTTTAGTATATGAATGAAAATGTTTTCTTATGCTAGCAAATTGTTTGCAGCACCCATTTTTTTTCATATATTTCTCATGTAGCTCATCAAAAATTTCGGCGTGCTCAATAACGGCGTTTAATCGCTCACTAAGCGTTGGCGTGTGTTTCGAAAAAAACCATGGGTTGCCCAAAACGCTTCTCCCAATCATAACCCCATCTAGTCCTGTTTCTTTTATTAATTTACGGGCCTCTTCGGCAGACTTCACGTCACCATTTCCTATAATCAAGGTTTTAGGCGAATATTTATTTCTGAGTTTAACAATTTTTTCAGCTAGCTCCCAGTGTGCTGAAACAAAATATAATTCGTCTCTCGTGCGAAAGTGCACAGTTAGGGCGGCTGGCTCTGCTTTTAAAACCGCGGGAATCCATTTATCAATTTCATTTTTGCTATATCCAATTCTTGTTTTTACTGAAACCGGCAACTTGCTAGCCCCTCTCTTTGTAGCCTTAATTATTTCAACAGCCAAGTCGGGGTTTTTAATTAATGCTGCGCCAGCACCCTGTTTTTCGATGTCTTTATCTGGACAACCCATATTAATATCTATGCCATCAAAACCAAGTTTGGCTAATTCTGCTGCGGCTTTTTCAAAGTTGGCTGAACTCCCGCCAAAAACTTGAGCAACTATTGGATGCTCTTTTTTATCAAAACTTAAGGTTTCTAAACAGTATTCCCTCCCCCGCGAGTATAAACCATCTACTGGCACAAACTCTGTCCAAAAAACACTGGGAGAGCCATATTTTAAAAACATCAAACGAAAAGCTTCGTCTGTGACGCCAGACATTGGAGCAATAGCCATAATCGGCCGTTTAAATTTTTTCCAGAACCCTAATTCCATTTTTTTCTATCAAAAATCGCTTTTTATTTGATTATAAGATCCTGCAAATACATGGAATGAGGGAAAACGAATATGTGGAAAACTAACCAAGCTATAGATAAAAATCTTGCAGGCCAAACAAGGTTTGGATATTTTCGTGCAACTATATACCCTAAAACCAACATAAGTGGATCTGCAATTATTCTGTTTGGCCAAAATTCTACTCCTTGAAACCAATATTGGACACTCGCACCGGCTAAACCAGTTTCAAGATAGTGTTCTATGGTTTCCCATAGATATGCAAAAAAAGAACGACTGTTAAATCAAACCACCACGAATGATGACGATGTTCATCAACATTTAAAATCTTTTGAAATTCTTTATGATTTTTCTTTTTAACTGCAAACCCAACTGATATGCCACTCAACAGATGCTCTATTGTCCAGACATCAAATATCGCATGTGTTTTAAGCCCAAAAATAATATCCAATAACATATTTAAAAAAATCTAGTTAAAATGTGTTTTAATTTCCAAGCGGTGTGACTCGGTCTCGGAATGGAATTTCAGGAACAAATTAGGCGTTTCTGACGGATTCCGAAACTAGGCGAGTCGGTCTGGGTTGATTATAGCAAATTTAGGCAAAATAGAAAGAGTTTTAGCTATGTCTCAATCGCGCTTACTTCCAACGTTTTTGTTAGGAAATGAGACAATTTGAGACACGAAATAGCCGTGTTTCAAATTCCTAAATGAGACAGTGGCCTGTGCCATTTTAGTGGAAGTAATAGGAACCGACATCGCGAGCCTTAACCACCTGACCAGTTTGAGGATCTTTGGTTAGAATATCGGCCATGCTAAATGTTGTACCCGGGATACAACTATCTAGGGAATATGCTTGAAAGGAATTTAATCCTAAGGCAGAATATTCTAAACTCTTAAAAAGATAACCAATGAATGAACCCGTAAAACGGTAACAACGTATGCAGGCAGTAATTCTTGGCTCTAGGTCATCGCTGTGTCCACGCCACCGATAAAATCTTGGACAGTATTCAATCCACTGTTGGGCTATTTGTTTCAGTAAAAATACTAATTTCTGTTGTGCCCGCACATTCCCCTTTTGAGCGATACGCACTAGGGGTATAGAAATGGCATCTCTTAATCGCTTATCATTGTCGTCTATCGGAGCAATAAAAATATACAGTTTATCTTTGTAATCCTTAAGAACCGAATCAACTTCCTTTTTGTTTCGGTATAACCTTACTCTTTGTGGCTTATGCCGTGGCGGGATCCATATCCTTTGGAACCTTTTATTTAAAGAAGAGATGACTTTGTCCCAATCTATATCTCCTGTCTTTGTCCTAATATTTTTTATTATAAACCTGTATACTTCTGGACTATTCTCTAATATCCACGCACTTTTAAAAATCGCTGGGTTTTTATCCTCCAGCACTTTTTCGAGATTTTTGATAACTTGCTCAAAATGCATTCGCGGCTTGAAAATTCAATTATTTTAGTCGAGCTCCTTCTTTCCCAATAAGTCGCTGCTTATTAAACTGGCCGAGGTTTGAATACCCAACTCCGAAGCGGATACCACTGCACATCGATCTCAAGATCAGATAATTCTGCTTTTAATTTTTCTATATTATCACTAACCAATTTATTGGGTTTCTCGTCCATAGAAGAAAAGATAATAATATCTGGCCGAACCTTTTTTGCCACCTCAGCCATTCGATTAAAATCATAAACATCAAATAATCCAACGGTTTGCTTTATCTCACCTATGATAAATTTACCATCTCTAATGCTTAAAAGATCAATTTCTCCCCAATGAATATAATCTTTTGATCCCCCTTCTCCATCTTTAGAAAACAAATCCATACTTGGCGCAAACATGAAAGACGACCTCGAATCATCATCAATTTGTCCAAGGGTAAGCAGTAAGGGAACTGTGCCGTGAAGAGATGCCGCCGCCCGAACTAAACTATTTAGTCGATAATACCACCTCTCTTCCGACCGTAAATTAAATTGGTAACCACACCCCTTACAAATTATTGCTTGTTTAACTTCGTCCAAATGATACCAAATTCTATAGCCACACCTAGGACATTTGGGCATTACACCCAACAATAATACTCCTAGCTCCAATAAATCAGATACCGAACGCTTGAGTTCTTTTTCATCAAACTCAATTTGTGACCCTGATGGTTTCTGATTATACTCATCATTTTCCTTTTTGGCACTGTCGGCTAATTCACGGAAACTTAAGTCAACCGCCTGCTTTGCATAGCTTTTTGAAAATACTAAAACCTTTTCTGCCAACCATTCAATATCCTCCTTTGAATTTTTAAAGTCCCTACCCAATTTAATACTCTTTGTAAGTTTATTTATAATTACGGCTTTTTTGTTTTCGTCCTTAACATCGCTTTGATTAGCCATCCGCTCAAATGTTTTCCGCCAAAATCTTTCCTCAAAAAAATGATGCGCGTTCAGTAAGTCTGGAAAAAGGCTAAGAACGCCCGATAAGTACATTCCCTTATCTGAGCGTTGCAAACTATAAAACGGGCGAGATAAAAATTTCTCTTTGCTGTTATTTTTGTAATAATCAAACCGATCCCCGCAAAGAAGAGCACCAAAAATATCCACATCTTCGGGCAATTTAATGATCAACGGATCGTCTTCCCACGTAATAAATCCTTTAGTCCTGCGCCTCATCAGTACACTAAATGACCCATGCTCGTTTATGCGTGCAGCCTTATTAAAAAATTTAAGATCATATATAATATTATTTCTACGTGGTAACTGCCACCAATAATCCCTGCCGATGATATTGGTAAATCTTTCTGGCCTAAATTGAACATATAAGTCAACAAACCAAAATTGCCCGCCCATGCCACCTTCTTCTACATCTGGCTCATCTAAAATAAGATGTTCTTCGTTGGAGTGAGCACGGTGTAACTCAAGTCCGCGTTTTAAAAAGAAAAATGGTATTTCCTGACCAAAATTAGGAATTGGAGTTTCGGCAAGTTCCGCAGATGTAATCGGGTGCCATGTAGTCCCTCTAAAAGAAGCTGCGATGGTTTCGATATCGCCATCAGGTAGAGAAAAAGTTACGAAATGAGCACCATGCTGATTGTTATTGCCAGTTTGACCAACAAAACGACTCAAAAATTTAGAAAGCCCAGGTTTAATGACCTGATTCCTCGCCAATTCGTTAGATACCCAAAGTTGCGTGATTCCGGTGCGCATCCATTGCCCTATACAAATAGTGCGGTTCCATAGGTATGCTAATTCTTCAGATGAATCGCCCACTATTACTAAGAATTTTTCATTGTTATAATCATATTTGACATCCTTAAACGAATTGGGCAGTGAACATATTTGAGAAGGAAAAACGACTAAATTCCTAAATTCTCCCAAATCCAACATGGCAGAATTTAAAGTTTCGAAATCGGTAATCTTATATGATTTTAGTGTACATGTTTCTAAGCCTCTCTTTATGTGATAAGGCGTCATTCTCCCGGCCTCGAGAAGACCAAAATTTCTTTCTAGAAATTGTTTAATAACCGCAGGGGTGGATTCCTCGACTTCAAAAATAACCAATGAATACTTATCATTAAGAAAAGCGCGAGATACTCGTGCAACATTTTTACCAGTAGGTAAAATAGACAAAGGGTCATCATCTAGGCCAATATACTGTTCACCAGGTCTTATCTGTTCAACCCTAAGTGGAGAAAGAAAAATATGAATTTTCTTTTGCAGGTCTTCACTCAATTCAACAACAGACAGGATAATATCCGGATCGTAATCTCTTAAAAATTTCCACCAATTATCTTTAATAGTTTTCCCATCAGTAAATATAATGGGATTAAATCTACCACCCCATTTTCCCCGATTATATTCAAAGACACGATCAATCCAAGCTTGATCGCCGTTGGGGTCAACTAAAAAAGCAACTCTAAATGGCCTATGACCCACATATATCGAATAAGGAGAAAAATCAATTTTATTTTCCATCTTTGTTTAATTGCCTTTATCAATAATAAAATCTATAATTGAACCGACGATTAATATAAGCTTACAACTCTGAAATAGGTAAGTAAAGTTATATCTATGAAAAATTCTAAGAATAAAAAATCTTCTAAAAAATATCTTGATTGGCGATTCCCTTCCCTTCAAAAAACTCGTGATAATATTGTGCTTCTCATTTCGTACCCTAAGTTTCAGGAAGAAGTGGAAGGAATACGCCGACGCTTAGATATACCGGAAGGCAAATACAAAGTAGGAAATTGGACGAAAAAATGGTCCGATGAAATGGATAGAAAAAGTGACGAGGTTATGGCCGATCCTAAGTTTATTGAACAAGAAAATCGAATAAAAGAAAAATTAAAAAATGGCGAGATAAACATAGCAGTTGCCAATAAGCAAAACAAGCTTTTGTATAACAGAATACCACATAACTATTTTTCCGATGCAAGAAAAATCATAATAAAAAAATTTCATTTACCAATAAATTATGAGAGCTTTCTCCATAACTACATAATAACGGGCAGAATAAATATACCAACGAGCAATTTCGCAATAGGTGATTTTACTGGGCTGATGAGGGATAGAAAAAATCTTGGATATGTACCACTAAAAATATTTTCTAAATTAAGCGACGAGGATCTGAGAGAGCTAAAAACTCAAGTTAATAGCTGGTTTGGCGAACATCTCCCAAAATACCAATCGCTGAAAGATATTAATAAAAAGATCGAAGTAGCAAGATGGCATAATAACCGCATAAGGTACGACGAGGCCACCGGAGAAAAATACAAAACGGGAAATAAGGAAATAGCCCAAAACTTATTGGGCAGTAAAAGAAAAGGTAATAAGGTTTATGAAATTAGCAGGAGTATAAAAAAACTTCAAACAAACAGATTCGGGAAAGAATGATATTATAGTTTTCCTACTGCATAAAATCCATGTGTTTTAATAGAAGCATAACCTATAGGTTATGCTTCTTAATTATCAAAAAACAAAAACATGGAAGAAACAACTAAACAATTAAATAACAAATTAAACATAGTTTATGTCCCAATCGAAACATTATACCCATCCCCGAATAATCCAAGGATATGGACGGAAAAAGCTACAGCAGACCTGGCAGAAAGCATCAAAAGATTTGGGATTACGGAGCCGATAATAGCCAACTCGTGTCCGGAAAGGAAAAATAAGATAATTTCAGGACATTTTCGTTGGACGGTAGCAAAAAATCTTGGGATACAGACTGTTCCGGTAATTTATCTCAATATACCAAGCATAGAAAAAGAAGAAGAGCTTCTGTTAAGGATGAATGCCAACCAAGGAGCATGGAACTGGGAAATGTTAGCAAATTTTGAGGAATCATTTCTTTCAGAAATTGGATTCACAAGCGAGGACCTAGACCAAATATTCGCTATAGATGAAACGCCCGAGGTTTTTGATTTGGAAAAAGAACTCCGAAAACTAGATATCACAGAAATTAAAGTTAAAAAGGGCGATGTATATCAGCTTGGCGATAGCAAGTTAATGTGCGGGGATTCAACAATTGAATTAGACTTCCTTACTTTAATGAACAACGAGAAGGCTAACATGTGCCTAACTGATCCCCCATATATTCTTGATTATCTAAAAGGCAAAAAGAAAAACGGCAAACCAACAGAAGGATTTGGACTGAAGCGCGATCGGAAGTATTTAGAAACCGATGTCTTGCCCGACAACTTTACAGAACTTTGGATGGGAAATGTCGCTAAAGCACAAAAGCCTGACTTTTCTATTATTGTTTTTGAAAATCCAAAAAACCTCCGCATTATTTGGAATGAGCTTGAGAAATATTGGAAGTACAGAAACACTATTACATGGCATCTGCCCAACAGAGTCTCCGGCTTTGCCGCAAAGTATAAGTTTTTTAATAAGGCAGATATTGCTTTGGTTGGAACTGGCGGAAATGTTCAGCTCAATTTAGAAGCAGAGGATGAGCTGTTCCAAAACGAATACGAAAACGCCCTATTCGCCACGTCGGGAAAGCCCCATTGGGAAAGCTATAAAAAAGGTAAAAAGTATTGCCCAACAGATTTTGTCGAGCTTAATGCAGCAGACGAAAAAAGCTCTAGACAGAGCGTAATTTTTGGCACAAAACCGCTAGAACTACTCATCCCCTACCTTAAAGTTTTAACTAAACGAGACGACTTGATTGTCGAACCTTTTGGTGGATCGGGGTCAAGCTTGATTGCAGCAGAAAAAATGGGCAGACGCTGTTACATAATGGAAAAAGTTCCCACTTATGCAGAAATTATTCTTCGCCGTTGGTCGAAATTAACAAATAAGGAGCCTAAACTTATCAAACATGGAAACTGATAACGAACGAGAATTAAATTCAGTACAGCTCCGTCAAGCAAAAGAGAAAAAAGTAATAATCGAACAATTACGGAAAACTCCGATAATCCAAATTGCTTGCGAAAGAGCAAGCGTGAGTCGAGCTACATTTTATCGCTGGCGGGATCAGGATAAGGAATTTGAGAGGGCAGTAAAAGAAGCGCTAACTGAAGGAGAAATATTCATAAACGAATTAAGCGAGTCTCAGCTTATTTCCTTAATCAGGGAGAAAAACTGGTCAGCGATTTCTTTCTGGCTCCGCAACCATGACCCCAAATACACCCAACGGATAGAAATATCAACGACTCAGCCGCAGGAAAAACTAAATCCCGAGCAGGAGGCAGTGGTAAAAGAAGCCCTACGGTTAGCTGGAATAGTAGCCCCTGAGGAAAAAATGGTCGATAGTAAAGAAAAAATTAACAACAAAAACAATGAAGACAATAACTCAAAACAACAACCAACCGGAGAAAACTCCGGAAAACCAGACAACGGACCCAAACAAAACGGTGCCAAAACAGATACTGAAACCAGTACGGAGCCCAAATCCGATACAGGACAAACCAAACCTCAATCAGCAACCCCTGCCACCTGAGATCGTAGACGCGATGCTTAAGGATCGTCGGGTTCGTACAGCAATAGTGAAAGAAAGCCACTATATGTTTTTTAACTTCTACTTCTCTCATTATATAAAATATCTGACTGCAGACTTCCAAAAAGAGTTTTTCCACCTAACAGAGAGAAATGATTTAAAGAAGCTGTTTATTGTCGCATTCCGTGGCTCGGCTAAGTCATCCATATTTACAATGTCTTATCCTCTTTGGGCTATACTCGGCCAGCAGCAAAAAAAGTTTGTGTTGATAATCTGCCAAACAAGAACTCAGGCCAAACAACACATGATGAATCTGAGGCGAGAATTGGAGGGAAATAATCTTCTTAAGAATGACCTCGGACCATTTCAAGAAGAGGACGATGAATGGGGTTCTGTCTCTCTGGTGTTTTCAAGACACAATGCTAGGATTACAGCCGCGTCTTCGGAGCAAAGCATCAGAGGATTAAGGCATAATCAGCATCGGCCGGACTTAATCATCGGAGATGATGTGGAAGACTTAGCTTCTACTAAAACAAAGGAGGGAAGAAACAAAACGCACCAATGGCTGACCGGAGAAGTTATCCCTGCAGGAGACAAAAATACCAAGCTGGTACTTATTGGGAACCTTTTGCACGAAGATTCTTTGCTTATGCGCATCAAAGAAGATATCGACAAGCAAAAGATCGATGGAGTCTTTAGGGAATACCCATTGGTCCAAAATGGAAAAATAATGTGGACTGGTAAATATCCTGCTATGGAAGATATAGAAACTGAAAAACGGAATCTAGGGAATGACTTTGCATGGGAACGAGAATACATGCTCAAAATTATTCCGAGCGACGAACAGGCTATCCACAAAGATTGGATCCAGTATTATGACAAATTGCCCAATAGGGGCGAGAAGGACTGTTACAATTACACAAAACACTATGGGGTGCGCATTGGAATCGATCTTGCTATTTCTCAAAAAGATTCGGCTGATTACACTGCCATGGTGCCTGCGATACTATTCGATAGCAGCACAGATACTGAGATATATATTCTGCCAGGAATTATTAACAGAAAAATTACCTTTCCCGAAACCGTTGAACTATGTAAAGACCTGAATAAGATTTACGAAAAAGAGATCGGCCATCCACCCGAATTAGTTGTTGAAGACGTGGCTTATCAAAAGTCTCTGCCCCAACAACTAGAACGAGAAGGAATGTGGAATGTTAAAACCACCCATCCTGGCAATCAAGATAAGCGTACACGTTTAGTGCTTACCGCCCACATAATTAAAACTGGTAAAGTGAAGTTTCCCAGACAAGGAGCTGAAGAGCTTATCAGCCAAATTGTTCATTTTGGTACCGAAAAACATGATGACTTAGCAGATGCATTCTCTAGCCTAGTGTTAAGCGTAATTGAAGATCCGCCAGTAGTCCCAAGGATAATATGGGTATAGAGCTATAAAAACCTTGACATAAGACATATAATTTGGTATAATGCATCTATGCTAAACAGAGTGTTTGGCTGCCTAATTGCGAGGCTTTCGCAATGAGCACTTTGTAAACAGTCGCTATTGCGACTAGGAAGGATGATGACGATGTCAAAGACATTGTTCACATCTCGGGATCCGAAGGGTCTGCACATTGTCGGGTTGTTTGAGGCGGTTCTGAACAAGGCCGGCCTCGACGATGAACGCGCTCAGCGTCTCATCGAAAACGGTGGAGACTTTCAGGAAAGCCTTCGTGAGGCCCTGGAAAGCCACTCCGCCACCAATCAGTTCGTTGACGAGGAAGTCGAGTCCAGCTACGGCTATCTCTCGGGCTACAAGCCCAAGGGAATCACCGAGCAGACCAACATCCTGCGTCAACTCTTCCCGGGAATCGGCTACGCCAACGAGAAGTTGGCCGAGCAGCCACTCCCCGCGGGAGCCGAGGGATGGTTCGCCATCCCGAGGTGGCAGAAGGTCGCCAAGACCTACCCAGAGGCAGTCCAGATCGTTCTGGACCTGATCAAGAAGGCCCGTGGCAAGCTCTACAACTACCGCGACGGTCAGATTGATCAACAGCACATCCGGCAGTCCGCAAAGACCGCCAAGATGTTCCAATCCTTGGGCGAGCAGCAGAAGGACAACGATATTCTCGTGGTCCCCTGCCAGTTCGGCAAGCGTCACGCAGGACGCAGTGTCCGCCGTGCCCGTGAGGTCATGTCGGCCTCCGAGTTCGGCCTCGATGCTTTCAGCATCGGGATCATGCTCCTGACTCACCCGGAACGCCTCCAGCACTACGACGATCTTTGGATCGACGGTGCCGGCGACGAATTTTCCGATGGTGGGGACTCGTCCTTCGGCCACGCTCCGGACTTCTACTTCGGCGGTGGCAGGGTCGGGTTCGATACGAACGATGTCGACGGTGCCCGCGAGTACTATGGCTCGGCTTCCGCCCTCCTTCCGCAGTAGCGATCCTCGAAACTTGAACGCTTGGTTCTATTGAATCATTTTCACTTGAACCTTTCGTTTCGAGAGAGGCGTTGTCTGTGAACAGACAACGCCTTCTTTTTTTACAAAAAATATTTTTGGCGTATAATGAGGATGAGACTAGGCTAATGAACAGCTGTCGAGGATAGTTGTCGCCGAACTCTCTTTTCAATAACAACCAGAATCTTTAAGTCCAAGGATTTAAAGAGCGCGTTGCTTGAGGAGATACTGCTTGCCCTATCTGTGGCGGGTTCTTTTTTAAAAGATGCCGTCGAATAAAATTCAGGAGGTTAAAGGAGGATATAGGTTCTATTAAGGAACGGCAAACCTCTGCCTCCGGTGCTATGGATGGATAAGGGCATATTTCCGATGGTGGGGACTCGTCCTTCGGCCACGCTCCGTACTTCTACTTCAACGATGGCAGGGTCAGGTTCGATACGAACGATGTCGACAATGCCAACGAGAACTATGGCTCGGCTTCCGCCCTCCTTCCGAAGTCTCTCCTCTCTATAATGCAAAAGGCATTCATTTCTGAATGCCTTTTGCTTATTAGACTTGTCTAGGATTTAAGGAACGAATCCATCCGCCGAGCATTCTTCCTATCTCGTCTATAATTTCTTCTAGGGCTGAATATTTCTTATTATCCAACGCCTGTATTTCTTTCATTAAACGGATAAATACCCTAAGGACATTAAGATTTAAACTCGTTCTCTCTAGAACAGAAATCTTTTCGAACTTCTGTTTGTAGCTTGCCGATAGTATTCCTTCTATTATTTCTATTATCAAATTCTCTGATTTCAGATAGATGGTATATTTATCTTGTTTTGGAACCGTTGTCCTAAACATGTAGAACATTTTATAGAAGTCGTAAGCTTTTTTGAACACTGGTATATCAAATTCGTCTGTCATATTTTTATTTTTTTAATTAGTTAATTGTATGAAGATCTACAAAAACCTATTTGATGAAATTATATCTGCGGAGAATCTTTTCTCGGCTTGGGATAAATTTAGAAATGGTAAAAGAAAGAAAAAAGATGTCCGTCTTTTTGAGTGGAATCTTGAAGCAAATGTATTTTTACTGCACCGAGAACTAAAAAACAAAACCTATAGACATTCGAGTTACAGTTCATTTACCATTTCGGATCCCAAGCCAAGAAATATCCATAAAGCACAGGTTCGAGACCGTATTTTGCACCATGCCGTTTTCCAGATTTTAAATCCAATTTTTGAGGCTAGCTTTATCTCCGCATCCTTTTCTTGCCGGGAGGACTACGGCACGCATAAGGGCGTCCAATTCCTGCAAGATTCACTAAGAAAAGCAAGCAAAAACGGCAGGAACTCATGTTTTGTTTTAAAGTGTGATATTAGGAAATTCTTTGACACGATTGATCATAAAATTTTGCTCACCATTTTAAAAAAGAAGGTAAAAGACAATGATACAGTCTGGCTTTTAGAGAAGATTATATCAAGCTTTTCGTCAAAGCATTCTCTCTTGGGAGTCAACAAAGGAGTTCCTATCGGGAACCTGACTTCTCAACTATTCGCGAACATCTACTTAAATGAGCTCGACATATTTATAAAGCAAGTACTAAAAGTAAAATACTATCTTCGCTATACTGATGACTTTTTAATCCTTTCTGAAGATAAGGAGTATTTAGAAAAGATTATTCTTGTAATAGTTCTGTTTTTAAAAGAAAACCTATCACTCAAAATACACGAAGAGAAAACTACAATAAGAAAAATAATCCAAGGAGTTGATTTCCTTGGTTACGTTGTCTTTAACGAATATAAATTAGTCAGGACAAAAACGAAAAAAAGAATGTCTAAAAAGTTTGATTTTAGGATAAATGAATATAACGAAGGGATAATATCCAAAAACTCGCTCTCGCAATCTCTACAATCCTATCTTGGGTTCTTGTGCCATGGCGAAAGTTTTCTAATAGAAGAAATCTTTAAAAGAAAATATCTATCATCAGTTATTACCAAGCGGTAATTTTTGTAATAAAAACAGGGCAACTTTAGCCCCGTCTTTACGTTCACGTGGTTATTAATTTCCCAAATCAATAATCGCTGTTTTGCCTCCAAACATACTTGCGGCATATTGAAATTGCAATCCTTTTGCGCCCTTTTTAATTTCAAACCCGACCCAAGCAGTTTTTTTACTTTTGGCCAGAATGGGGCCGTCTAACCCCACAGATGGATTTTGTAATAGTTTATCTGTTGGGGAAACATTATAACTATTACCATCGGAATCTTTAACAAACATCTGGCCTAATGTTGTTATATATTGCTGATTACTGTCAGTATTTTCAATGGTTAGGTTAACATCCAACCATTTATTTCCCTCCGCAGGATTCATGAAGGTAATGCCATTTGAAAACTCCACCTTATTCACAGTTATTATTACATTTCCCATTTGGACGCGATCTCCAATCTTAAAAACTTGATTCTGGGAAGATTGAAGTTGCTGGCCGTTATCTCCAACTTTTTTTGGCCCGCCATTGGAAGCGCTGGCCGCAATAATTATTACAATTAAAATGCCTAATGTGGTTAATATCTTATGGCGCATAAACCAATTTCTTTGGTTCGTTCCGCAATTCGGACATTTTTTAGCTTTGGCCGGGATATCCGACTTGCATTCTTTACATTTTTTGTTTTCCATATTGATTATAAATTTAATATAACTTCGACCTTTATTCCCAAATGTTATCCTCTATCGTCTTAATCTCGTCACCCGTTAGCCCATAAAGCTCATACACTTTCTGGTCAACTTCCTTATCTGTTTTTTCAATTTCAGATTTTATTGAATTCCATTTCTCTGAATTCTCCGTAGCTTCAAATAATAATTTATAGCTTACGTGTAATTTTTTAGCGAGATTTGTCAATAATTTACTAACATCATTTCTATCTTTTTTATTAAAATCAAAAATAGGTATTTCTTTTATTTGGCCTGCGTTAAACGCCAAATATCCGCCCGCTAAATGTTTGTTTTGAAATTTAGAAATATAGTAAAAGGTGATTAATTTGCTATTTAAAAAGGCTAAGAGCAAATTATTATCGATTTTAGAATTAATTATCGCATAAGCTCCAACTCCAAGTGCGCACCCCTCGTTATCCAATCCTGCGACTACCTTTTTAGACATACCCCTGATAACTATTTTATTTTTATCCTTATATAATTTTTTCCGTCCTTCGGTGACTATTTTATTTTCAACATCAAAATATGGAGTTGAAAATTTCCTCTTCAAGTAGTTTATATTTTTGCCCCAATTAATAAAATAAGGCTCAACATTCCTGGTGATTATAAATTTTATAAACCCCTTGCTCTTTGATTCAGATATTAGCTTTCCGTAATTAGAATAATCGAAACCGGTTGTGCCGGAGTTCACCGTTGCTATGTTGCCAATGTTTATAGATTTTTTATTAATTTTATTAATAATATCCTCGTTTCCCTCTTCTTCGCTAAAGGTTATTATTTTGTCTTTATTTGACAGCCAATTGTTCTGAGGATAATCGTTATATTTGATTTTATAATCTTCGCTCACTGATCCTACTTCAACCCTATGTTCTGATTTCGGCTGCTGTTTTTGTAACACCATAACTACCGGATAAACCCCGACCGATTTGAAAATCGGCAAATTAGAAAAATTCACTAATTTTAAAACAGACTGAGCCAATAACATGTTTCTTATTTCTATCCCGTAATTATTAACTAAAAATTTATTTGGGACTATAAAAGACAAATTTCCTCCATCTTTCAAAAGCGACAAAGATTTTTCTAAAAATAGTACGTAAAGGTCAAAGTTGCCTACGGCTGATTTAAATTTATCTTTGAAAAAACCTTTTTCTTTTTCGGACAAGGTATTAGATAATTCTAGGCTACCCACATACGGTGGATTTCCGATAATGACATCGAATCCTCCTTGTTTAAAAACTTCTAAAAATTGCTCCTGCCAGCCGAATGGTTTACTGTCTCGAAAATCTTTACCAAAATACTTTTGTAACTCTTCGTCCGTACCAGAAACTAATGAATTACCATTTTTGATATTGTCTAAGAATGGCAATTTTTCTCGCTTGGTTAAAGCGTTGATAAGCAAATTGAGTCTTGTTATTTCAACTGCTTGTTGGTCTAGATCAACACCATAGATATTCTCTTGAAGTATTTGTATTTTTAATAGATTCTCGGGACCTCTAAATCCGAACTCTTTATACTTTTCAAAAATAACTTCGAAAGCTTTAATTAAAAATGAGCCAGATCCGCAAGCTGGATCTAAAACCCTAATCTTTTTAAGGTCTTCAATGTTTTTACATTTATCCAAAATAGGCCCTATCGCATTTTTCACAATGTAATCAACAATATAGCTAGGAGTGTAATAAATACCTTGCTTTTTTCTTTTGCCAGCATCTTTTGAGACAGTTGTTCCTTTTCTTGATTTTGAAAGTCTATGACTTAAATAATTTTCATAAACCGTACCCAGCACATCAGCTGGCATTGCCTTAAAATCGTACTCATAATAACCTTCTTTGCCATATAGAATACTAATAACTTTTTCGGTAGCTCCGCTATATTCTTCCCACTGCTCAAAAGGATGTTCTGAAAATAGATTAGAATTATAAAAACTATCAAATTCACGAAACTTTTCAGTCATCGACTGATAGAGGTGTTTTCCAGTCGTGTCTCTGGCCTGCCTAATCATTGGAACTAAGGTTTGAGGTTCAATGCCCCTGTCTTCCGCCACTCTAATAAAAAGGAGACGATCCAGTAATTTCTGAACGCCTTCATCTAATAAGTCAGTATCAATACCACTATTCCATTGACCCAGGTCTTTGGTTAAAATGTCTCTGCAATTTTGCAGGTCTTTGTATAGTAGATTGCTAACTAATATTTTCTGAACCTTTTTCCCAACTTTTTCAGCTTCCTTGTCTAAGAGGTCGTTCTTAAATGCTTCCTTTGAAAGAAGGCTCAACTGGTCAAATCTATCTGGAAATTCGCTATAATTAATTTCAAAAAATCTTTTATCTGAAAGTTTACCTTCTATGTCTTGAGCATTAAAAACAATAAGGGTTTCGAAATTTGTTAGCACTGCCCACGTGGCTCCTTTATTAAAGGAATATTTTATCGCTTGGTTAGCAAACTTTTCGTCGTGGATATTAACGTTGAACTTTTTAGCTTCTAAATAAAACTTGATCCTATCGTTTAGATAGAACCCGTAATCTACACGTTCTGAGGAAATGGTTTCTTCGGCTGATACTTCTGACCTACTGTAAACATTCCAGCCGAGTATTTCAAAAAGAGGCAATATAAAATCCTTCTTGGTCTGCTCTTCGCTGTAGGATTTTAATTTTCCTGAATTTTTAATATCCTCGTATTTCCTAACGAGGTTTTCGATTTCTTGTTGTTTTGGCATACTGTAGCGGGTTTTATTTATATGCCTTTCTAGCAGCGAGGAACAAAAAGCTCGCCGCCAGTGATAGCCTTTCGGCTACCCAATCCTTTCGGAAAGACCCGCTACAGGTGAGCTGACGACGAGCTCTTTATCCTGTAGCGGGATTTGTTTTAACCAGGGGTGCCATACCTTACAAATAAATCTATAAGGGTTAGGCGAAATATTAAATTGTTATTTTATACTACCTCGTTTAAAGCCTTTTGTGAAGCTTTAGTTACCAACAGTTTACCTACCTCGGACGCTCTGGACTCCTTAGCGTGATTGCGTCATTCCTTAGGGTAGGTATTAATAGTAAAAAATAACAAAAATATGCAAGGAACAATGCAAACAAGTAGTAGTCCGGCGGTAATAGCTCCAACTATTAAATATTGCCTCTACGCTCGCAAGAGCACCGAGTCAGAAGAGAAGCAAATTTTAAGCATCGATTCTCAAGTAAAAGAGATGCTGCAAATAGCTGAAAAAGAGAATCTACACGTAGTGGAGATAAAAAGGGAAAGCCACTCAGCCAAGACGGCTGGCGAAAGGCCGATATTCAACGAACTCGTTAACGGCGTCCGAGTAGGTAAGTTTAATGGGATACTAACATGGGCTCCTGATAGAATATCGAGAAACGCCGGAGACCTGGGTTCAATAGTGGACTTGATGGATCAAAAGTTGTTATTAGACATACGAACCTACGGTCAAAGGTTTGCCAACTCCCCCAACGAGAAGTTTCTATTAATGATATTAGGATCTCAGGCTAAACTTGAGAATGACAACAGAGGAGTAAATGTAAGACGCGGGCTAAGGACGAGATGTGAGATGGGATTACGACCAGGAGTAGCTCCGACAGGATATCTCAATGAAAAAAGAACTGATAGGAGGTGTCATGCGATTATTGATCCTGAACGAGCTCCAATAATCAAGCAAATGTATGAAAAAGTAGCTAATGACCAGTGGTCAGGCAGAAAACTCTACCACTGGTTGAAATTTGAGATTAACTTTAAAACTAGGGGCAACAAGAATTTCTCTCTATCAAATATCTATCTCTCACTGCAAAACCACTTCTATTATGGAACCTTCGAATATCCTGAAAAGAGTGGTAACTGGTATCAAGGCAAACATGAGGCGATTATCACAAAGGAACTATTCGATAAGGTCCAAGAACAATTAAAGCGGGATCACATTGTAAGGTCCGAGATAAAAGAGTTCGCCTTCACGAAATTAATAACCTGCGGACATTGTGGCTCTGGAGTAACAGCTGACGAGAAATACAAAAAGTTAAAAGATGGAACTGCTGCTCGCTATGTATATTATGGCTGCACAAGATCAAAAGACCTCCATTGTAAAGGAGGGTATATTAGAGAAGAAGAATTGATTGAGCAGATGATAAAAATTCTGGATCAAATGGATATTAATGAAATCGGCATGAAACATAAATTCCAGGAAGAACTGGAAAGGTTCAATAAATTTCAGAAAATGTTTATAGAATCAAACCAAGCTAAAAAATTAAAACCTCTAAACATGAACCTAAAAGATTATGCAAAATACCTACTCAAAGAAGGTAGCATCATTGAAAAAAGAGAATTGCTTGCATGTATCAAAACTAGATTAGTGATGACTCAAAAAATTCTGACACTTAAAAAATAAGAGAGACAAACAAAAACAACGACATTCCTATCGCTGTTTTTGTTTATAATTATTATAACCTACGGTCTTACAAGCGTACCTGCGTAAATATTTCCTCTAAATATCTTTGTACCAGCAGGAATCGTTGTTCCACTATTGATTGAATAGCTAATGTTGGCATCGGCAGAATCACTCAACCACAATTGAATTGAATCATATTGGGTTGTGTATTCGTGCGTATCGCCGTAAACATACAATTTCCTAGTTTCGCCAGGAGCAACAGTGAACTGACTAGCGACAAAGGTAAAGGTTACTGACGAGGCGGAATCGGCAACAGAAATTGTTGACAATGTTGTGCCACTCTCATCTTTCAAAACATAATTACCAGGGATCCCATCATTCGAGTTTTGGCTACGAAAAATTTGGACAACAAATAGGTTCGATTCCGAGCTTGAGAAAGTGACATCGTCTGCACCTTGATTTGAAACGTTGAATATTGCCAATTGTTCAGATGTACTTGGAAACAAAACTCCTGAGGGGGACCCCGGAGCCAATGTTACGACTGGCTTAGCTTTTACTATCGTCATCGTGCTGGCGGTTGCGGTTTGGATGCCAGATGTAATTTGGGTGCCCGAACTTGATCCGATTGCCTTAACGGCATCTGTGGTGGAGATACTTGCTGTAATAATATCGCCATTTTGAACAACTGCACCATCAACCGGCATTAATGCTGCTTTTACAGTTACTCTTATATAACTATTAGAGGGGATAACTAGGTTTCCGTCTGATAGGATGAACTTTGGAGATGTGCCCCCCGCAATAGTCCCCAACAATGTGGTTCCATTGTAGAGATAATAGACATTAACAGCGTTTCCGCCAGTCACAGATAAATTTATTTCATCAACATCAAGATTTTCGGCATTATTAGCAGCTAATCTAAATACGCCCAAAGTAATTGTTGAATTACCAATAACTATATCAGCCACTGGAGATGAGGAGTCTTTACTGATAGTTAGGGTGCCACTTGGGATTGGTGCGATTACATTTACTGAGCAAATAGCAGACTTAGATTGGCTACCAGAAATTACTGCTAATAAAGCATTATAGCTTCCTAAGGTTGGAAAAAAGTTACTGCAATTGGCAGATGATCCTGTACAAGCGCCCGACCAGGAATAGGAATATGAGCCAGTACCCCCTGAAACCGATGAAGCAAAGGTCACGGCTTGATTAGTGGTAGATGGATTTGGAGAAACAGAACAGGAAACATTTAGAGTTGGTGGTGGGGTCATGCCAATCCCAAAAAACGGGCTAACATCATAATATTTTCCTTTTTTATCTTGTATAATTATCCTGCAATAATCACTCAGTCCCATTTTTTTAGGAACTGACCATTTATATAATCCATCATTATCTGTAGATTTTACTATTACCGTGTCATTTGTTGCCCCTAACAACGGGTCTCCACAACTGAGTATTAATTTCACGTCCGATATATACTCTATAACTCTTGGGGATACTATCCATTTAATCGGCCCCTTCCATTGAATATCATATGTCTTTCCAACTACTATTTTCTCGCCGCCTGCGGGAGAGATAAAGGTGAAAAGACCCGATATCGGATCCGCTGCATTAACGACGGCAGGGACTAAAAAAACTGCGACACCCAAAAATATAGTTATTGTTGAAACAAGACGTGTATAATTTTTCATATAATATTTATAAATTAGTTTGTTGCAACCAATTTATGTTAATTTTAATTATGCTAAATTATAATTGATTCTTTACAAAAAGTCAAGCAGCGAGTAAACATTATATTTTAAGCTGTCTCGGTCGCTCAACCGTCTCAGCTGAGTCGCTCGCTCGATAGAAAATGTTGACTGCGGAGAGGGTGGGACTCGAACCCACAAGACGGTATAACCCGTCAGAGTTTAGCAAACTCTTGCAATAACCATTATGCGACCTCTCCATTTGTTTTTATACTAGCTTTTAAAAATGAGAAAGTCAATTTGCCATTTGATAATTTTTATGCTAAAAATAGAAAATTGGAGGAGTCGCATAGCGGCTATTGCACCGGTCTTGAAAACCGGAACCCCTCACGGGGTTCGTGAGTTCGAGTCTCACCTCCTCCGCATCACGCACAGATAGAGGCCAAAGCCTCTTTTTTGTTTCCATTACCATTTATTTTGGCCAATTCAAACTCTGATAATTAATTGATTTTGAGGTAATTATATTGTATTCTAACAAATACATGCGCCCGTAGCTCAACGGATAGAGCGCAGCCCTGCGAAGGCTGAAATACAGGTTCGATTCCTGTCGGGCGCACATAAAAAGTTATAAAAAATTTGATGACAAACATAATACCAAAGGTTTTAATAGTTTTTGTGGCCGTAATTATTGTAGTAGTGGCGATGGGTTTTTTATATGCGGGCCCACAATTAATGTCGCTTTTCAGTAAGCCAGAAGCAATCAGCATACAAGACAAACAAATACTATATACTGCAGAGCCTCTCAAGGTAGATATAAGCTATCCACAAATTGCTGGCTTAGATGATTTTAATCAAAGATCAAAAGCTTTAGTAGAAAAAGAAATAAATGATTTCAAAAAAAATGCGCTCGACAACGATGAGGCGGTGAAAGCGACTGATCCTACAAACTACGAGAAATTTCCTAGAGAATACGAACTCAATATTTCATATACTGCCGGGCAAGTCGATCGCGACATAATCAGCACAATTTTTAGCGTATATAAATTTGAAGGTGGCGCACACGGAACAAGCTATTTTGCGCCACTAAACTATGACCCAAAATTAAAACAAGAAATAAAATTGGCGGATATGTTTTTAGACCAGCCAGATTATTTACAAAAAATTTCTGCCTTTTGTATAGCCGACTTAACGAAACAAATAGCGGCAAACTTGGGTAACACAAGTGGCACGTGGATTGCCGAGGGCGCAGGACCAAAAGAAGAAAATTTCCAATTTTTTGTAATAAACAAAGACAGTATTGTTTTTTATTTTCCTCAGTATCAGGTTGCCTACGGCGCCGCCGGAGACTTTAAAGTCACAATGCCAAGATAAGATTATTCAACAAAAAATCCGCGAATACAATTTCGCGGATTTTTTTAATTTGTTATATTATTGTTTATCGGACCACCTACTAAGATCTACTTTTTCAGCTGTTTTTGGCATAGCCCCGACTCTACCCCTCAGGGCTTTTGCGGCTTCACCAAGAAAATCGGATATGTCTTTTTGCCTTCCCTCGTGTAGATCTTTGCTTGATTCGCCAGACTCAGACTGAAAATTGAGCGCATCAAGAAATGCATTTAAATTGTTAGCAATTTCCGAATTATTTCCGGTTCTATGCATCAGCTGCAACAAAACCGTTCCAAATTTTGCACTTTGGAGTTCTTGTAACTGCTTTTGAGTCTCTGTAGAATTCAGCCTGCTCTGTTCAAGTTTTTGTAAAATAGGATTATCTTCGCCCAACTCCTGCCCTCCTCTAACTTGTTCGCTTAAGTCCCTATTCATAAATTATATATTTTTAATAATATTAATTTTTCTTTTAGTTTACCCCCACCGCAAGCAGGTTGTCAATGCTATTTTAGTTTGTTGTCTTAACCCCTGTCTTTTGATAATATACACTATATGGACGTTGTAACACTTCAAACGGCTGTAGAAAAATTGCCAAGGATTGGGCCAGCTTACGCTAAAAGACTAAAAAAATTCGGCATAAAAACTGTGCAGGATCTGCTTTTTTATTTCCCTGCAAGATATGATGATTTTTCTGAAATAATTACAATAAGCCAGGCAAAAAATAAACTAGGCGAAACCGCCTGCGTGCAAGGAGAAATTATAGAAATTGAAACAACTAATTCGGTTTATGGAAGAATGGCAATTACCAAAGCCACACTGCAAGACAGAACTGCCCAAATTAAAATTATGTGGTTTAACCAACCATATTTAGAAAAATCATTAAAAGAAAATGATTTTATTTGTGTGGCAGGAAAAATTAGTTTAAGTAAAGAAGGGTTATTTTTTAACTCACCAGCCTACGAAAGAATAAATGAAATAGGCGAAAACGAAGAACTAACTCACACGGGCAGAATTGTGCCAGTTTATTCTGAAACAAGGGGCGTAACTTCAAGGTGGCTACGATACATAATAAAACCTTTGCTTTATAGGTTTTGCGACCAGATACAAGAATCTTTGCCAAAAGAAATCATAAAAAAATATAAATTTTTGCCAATGCAAGAAGCTGTTTGGCAACTGCACTTTCCAGACTCATTTGAACACGCGGACGCAGCCAAGGCGCGTTTTTCTTTTGAAGAATTGTTTTTAATTCAGCTTAATGTTTTAAAAGAAAAAATAAAGCTGATGCAAAAAAAAGCACACGAGTGCCCAATGAATGCCGATTTGATGAAAAAATTTACAGACTCTTTGCCATTTCAGCTTACCGACTCACAAAAAAAATGCGCATTTGCAATTTTAAAAGATTTAGAGAAACCAGTTCCAATGTCTAGGTTGCTAGAGGGCGATGTTGGCTCAGGCAAAACGGTTGTAGCAACAATGGCGGCGCTAAATACAGTTAAACATGGCCATCACGTTGCATTTATGGCGCCAACAGAAATTTTAGCAAAACAACATTTTAAAACTGTGTCCTTGGCACTAAAAGACTTCGCTGTAAAAGTTGGAATGATGACTGGCAAAGACGCCCGCATTTATAAAGATGGAGAAACTTTTGAGGTTTCGAAAAAGAGCTTCAACGGTGATTTAGAAAACGGCCAACTAGACATTGTAATTGGCACCCATTCTTTAATTCAAAAAAACGTTGAGTTTAAAGATTTAGCCTTGGTAATTTTAGACGAACAACATAGGTTTGGCGTAGAACAAAGAGACCATTTGATAAAGGGTAAAAAATTAGTCCCCCACTTGCTTTCAATGACAGCCACCCCAATTCCGCGCACTTTGGCATTAACCGTTTATGGAGACCTAGATTTATCTTTGATAGACGAAATGCCAGCTAACAGAAAAAAAATAAAAACAATTATCGTAGAACCAAGTCAACGAAAAGAAGCCTACGAATTTATTAAAAAAGAAGTTGCTGGCGGAAAGGGGGTGTTTGTCATTTTCCCCAAAATTGAATCTACGGCCAGCAAACTTAAAGAAGCCCTCGAAAAAAATGGCCCGATAACCGGTAGCTTTGTCCCGCAAAACTATGCAGCCATAGGTGGCCTAGGAATTTTGGCTGTAAACGAAGTAAAAGCATTAAAAGAAGAATATGAAAGATTATCGAAAGAAGTTTTTCCAGATTTAAGAATTACAATGCTACACGGAAAAATGAAAGCCCCAGAAAAAGAAAGAATAATGTTAGACTTCAAAAAAGGCGAAATTGATATTTTGCTTTCGACTTCTGTTGTTGAAGTTGGCGTTGATGTTCCACGGGCTACAATTATGATGATTGAAGGAGCTGAACGTTTTGGGCTTTCACAGCTCCACCAATTCCGAGGACGTGTTGGCAGAAGTGACATGCAATCATATTGCTTTTTATTTACCACAGACCCCAGCATGCTAAACCGCCGTCGATTAAAGGCGTTAGTCGAATCAAACAATGGTTTTGAGCTAGCTGAAAAAGATTTAGAAATTCGCGGGCCAGGAAGTTTATATGGAACCGTTCAATCTGGAATTCCAGATATGGCGATGCAGGGATTATCTAATATATTTTTAGTTGAAAAAACCCGCGCTGCCGCGAAAGAACTGCTAGAAAAGGATCCCGAACTAAAAAACTATCCCGAACTCAAAGAACGCCTGAAGCAATTCCAATCCCGAATCCACTTTGAATAAACAAAAACGTCCTGATGCACATCAGGACGTTTTTTTATTACTATTTACGTACTTTTTCAGTAACCCAGAAGCCCATGTACTTTCCTAACATCAAACGAATTTGAGCATCTAGGCATGGGGCCGAACCGAACAAAATTAAAGTTATCGGCAAAAACACCCATTGCAAAAACACAGTTGATTTTTTAATCCATCTTATATACCACTTCATATCCCTTGATACCGGAGGCAAAAGCATTGTGCTTAAAATTGCCGACACAATCATGCCCAACATAGAAACCGTCATTATCTGGCTAGTTAAAATTGGCAAGTTAAAAGACAAAACAGAAAAGTTAAAATTTTGACCGCCCAAAAGTATTGGTAACCAGCCCAACAAAAACAATAATAGTGCGGCAGTTGCCCAAGACCAAAATCCATCTAAAATTGTATAAAGGTGGTTTACCTTGTGCCAAAATGGAATTTTTTTATTGTTTAAAAATCCAAACATTATATATGGAATTTCGTCGCACCCCCACGCCCAACGCTTTTGCTGCCTATATTGGTTTAAAATAGTGCGCCAAAAACCATTTGCCATTACAGCGTCCATAGACACCAAATAATAAATTGGAACTACCCTATAGTTGCCGTCATATTGCAAATATGCTTTCCAAAAAATTCTTGAGTCATCAGAAACCACATTGGCAGGATACCCAACTTCAAAAAAAACTTTGCCCGGAGTCGAATGCGATGAATAGGTTGTTAATTTTTCAGATCTTTCTTGTTGAATCATCTGCCAAAAAGTGTTTGACGTAGAAACAACTCTAGAAAATAAGTTAGCTGACCAAATATTATTGTTATAAACTGGTACAGGCTGATAACTGGCGTTTACTGGATTTTTTTCTGTTAAATAATACCAAGTTAAACAAGCAAAATATTGCGAAAAGACCTTTGTATCAATGTCAAAAGTAGAAACCAAAATGTTTTCATATGGAATTTTAAGCGCGTCAATAATTTTTTCTCTAACTTCTCTGCCAGCAAACGCAGTGTTAGAGCCCTTGCCAGCAATTTCGCCAGCCACATTGTCTGGATGTACAGTAACTAAAAATTTAAAAAACTTATTAGAATATTTTTCTGCAATTTCTCTTGCCTGTTTTTCAAAAAAGTCACCCGCCCTTCCCTCTACCGCAAAAACCACAATCATCTTTTCTTTAGGATAATTAGAACTCACCAAAGTCTCGATGCTCTCTTCTATAATGTCTTTGCTCTCTTTATAAGAAGGAAAAATTACAACGTGAAAAATATCTTTCCATTTTCCACCGTCAATCTTCTTTAAGTCGCGGAGCCAATCCCTTTTCATGTTATGCTTTACCCTAAAATAACCAACTGTTTGGTGCAGCGAAAAATAAAATATTCTAAACAAATAATAAAAACAAAAACATATAATAAAAATGGCAACCCAAAAAGGTATCAACCAAGAAAAAACCAACACACCTAAAAGTGTGCCCAAACTCAGAATTCCAGGAACCATCTCAAAAAATCTGTATAATACTCTGTCCCTTGGATTTTTTATATCCGAGGCTTTAGAGATATCTAGGTATCCTTCTTTATCCATATCTTTTAGTGAATAAAAATTATTAATGGGGGGTAAAATTTATGATATCATCTAATCTATAATATAAATCATAAGAAATCAACCTACCACCTGATTCGCTGTTTCGTTGTCACCACAAATCTTTTACAAAAGAGTGCCCGTGGCGTAAATTTTAAATAGAAACAAAAATTCGGATATAAGACTAAATTTTTTAATCTTTGAACGTCCATAACTTATTCCCTAAAAAATTTACAGCTAATGATGGAATAATCGCAAGTGCCTGAGAAATTAAATAATAAACTCCTATGGCCTCTGTTAAAAAATATAGAAAAAACAGGTTAAACGACAAAGCGATAACGCTTACCAATGAAAATTTGATAAATTCTTGGCCCCACATCATTCCCCCATGTTTGAATGTCCAAGTTTTGTTTAAAATAAAATTGTTTGTCATTGCAAAAACAAAAGAAAAAACAGCGGACAGAATATAGTATATCTTTAAAAATTCTGTGAGGCAGTAGAAAACTAAGAAATTCAAAATTGTCCCAGAAAGTCCCACAACAGAAAATTTCAAAAACTGTGGAATCCACCCTATTTTTATTAAATCTACAATTGATTCTATCATCCCCTTAAGCCGAACCCTTGTTTCAGGACTATTCGTCCAAACAACCGGAACTTCTTTGATCTTATAGCCCAATCTTTGGCCAATTATTAAGATTTCAGAATCAAATGAAAAACCATTGGTTCTACACCTTGGCAGAATATCACTCACGCTCTTTGAGCTGAATATCTTAAAACCACATTGTGTATCTCTTATATCTCTTAAGCCCACAACTGCGTGAGACAGAAGTCTGTATATTGTGCCGAGAACTTTCCTGTGCAGAGGCTGGCCAACCATTATTTTTGCGCCCTTTATGCTACGCGAACCGACGATTATGTCATATCTTTCTTTAAAATAAGGTAAAAATTTTTCTATCTCTTCAATTGGTGTAGAGCTGTCTGCATCAGTAAAAAGTCTGACATCGCCGCTTGCCGCCAACAAACCATGTCTTACTGCGTGCCCCTTTCCTTGATTTCTTTTATCATCGATTATCGCTAAATTTGAGATCTTTGTCTTCAATCTTTCTAAGACCCCCACGGTTTCATCCTCAGAGCCATCATTCACAACTAAAATCTCGTAATCGTAAGTCTGCCTTTTTAAATAACCATCTATACTAAGCAAGGTTTTAGTTATTCTTCTTTCTTCGTTGTATGCGGGTATTATTACTGATAAATACATTTTTTTAAATTAGCCGATAAACGACTACTATTTATTGACATAAACTTTATTCAAAATTTTTCTGGCAAATAAACCATACGTCCGTTCTTTCTGTTATTTTTTTAGAATAATGACGGCATTGTCTTCATAGGCGACGTGCCAACCAAAATCTATAAGCTCATTATATATATTTTTGTGCGGCGGGTATGCTCCAATAATCTTTGAAATCCAGCTATGTTTTTCTAAAAATATTGCAATTCTGTTTTTTGGCTTGTTTTGATAATCCGAATATTTTGTTGCTTGAGCCTCTATGTCTCTATTCAAAATGGCTATTTTAATGTCATATTTTTTTAGAAGATCTTCCGTACCGTTCTGTGCCTCCATCATCTTAACATAATCGCCAAAAACAAACGCACCGCTAGCCCGCCAACTTGGCATCCTGCCATCTATAAAAACTTTTCTTTCGGGCAGTCTCCAAATCAAATACCCCCCCCAACCGTATTCATTTAGTAGATTATCGGAGAGGGGCAATGTTTTCAAAAATTTTACGGCCTGAACGGGGTATGCGGTGCCGACACCATTTCTAAGATTGTTAACAATATATGGGTAAGAGCCTAAAATAAACCACCCTAAAACAATTAAAGCTATGGCCCATTTTTTAAAACCACCGAACATTACTTCTAACATTTTTCGGCTGGTTTCTCCGCTTAAAACTTCCTTTCGAAAGTAAAAAATAAGTTCTGTAAAAATTGGAATAGTCAAAACAATGAATATCAGAAGATTGCGCCGGCTCAAAAGGGCAAAGACAAAAAATATCAAAACTAAAACAAAATTATTAAATTCAACTTTTTTTCGAAAAACGACGAAAAAACTCAAAAACATCACCAAATATGAGACTCTAAATATTAAACCTAGAGAGGGAGTCATGACAAATAGCGGCACCCATTCAGAAATATGAGATTTCAAAAAAGAGTCTCCGATGGAGCTAAAAATTTCTATGTAAATCCTGGGACCGTATGGATTCAAGATGGTTATAACAGCCGAAATAATTAATAAAAGCGATAAAATTTTTATTTTTCTATTGGACCGCTCCCTTGATTCCTCTATAATGTTTTGTCCATAAAATAATTTCGATAAAATTAGTTTCCTGAACATTTTGGTTTTTTTAAAAATCTCTAGCAATAGTAATAAAAAAATTAGGACAAGGCCGATTACAAATCCCCCATGCAGGTTTGTCCAAACTAAAAATATAATCGGACAGATATATACCAGTCGGGTATAAGGGTTTTGTAAAAATCTTTCGAGAATAACTAGGAGGCCTGCAAAAAAGAAAACCGTCAAAAGCTGAGGTCTAATTCCTAAAAACCCAAGTAAAGCGAGATATCCTAGAACAACCGGTAGTAAATAATAAAAAAAACGCGCTCTTTTTGTAAGAACGACAAAGGCTAAGGTAAAAATAGTTAAAAAAGCTAGTAGTAAAATTTGATAACCGAAAAGAGAATAGATTTTATAGATTATAACATCAGTCAACCACTCATGATCAATCCATGGGAAATGTGGCATTGTATAGGTATACCAATCAACTTTTGGTACTCCCCTTTCTAAGATTAATTGCCCGGTTTTTAAATGCCAGCCGAAATCTGGATCGAGAGAATTAAAGGTTGTAGAATATCCTAGACCCAATAAAAAAACAAACAAAACAAAAACAAAAAGTATATATTTTTGTTTAACTATGTTTGTGAGATTGAGCACTTTATTTATGTCTATATAAGACGAGGTGGATCCGCTAAACGAAACCATCAAACGTGAAACGTTGTGGCCCTAACCGGATTTGAACCGGTGTTTTAAGCTTGAAAAGCTCGCGTCCTAGACCAGGCTAGACGATAGGGCCATTACCTACATACTCTATAACAAAAATTGATTTTTTTCAAGTTTTAGGTTAAAAACAATACATGAAAATACTCGCAATAGAAACATCTTGCGACGACACCGGAATTGCAATTTTAGAAGTTAAGGGTGATAAAAACCCTGTTTTTACTGTTTTATCAAATATTATAGCCTCACAGATTGAAGTGCACCAAAAATATGGTGGGGTTTTTCCTGCAATGGCAAAACGCGAGCACCAGAAGAATTTAGTGCCCACCTTGGTTGAAGTGCTTAAAAGGGCAGGAATGCTTAAAGAAAAAACATCAGAATTAAAAAATAAAAATTTAGATACAATTTTAGAGCGCGAACAAGAACTTCAAAAACAACTTATTCCATTTTTTAAAAAACATGCAAAACCAGACATAGATTTAATTGCTATTACAAATGGCCCAGGATTAGAGCCTTGTTTGTGGACTGGGGTTAACTTTGCTAAAGCTCTTTCGGCTTTTTGGAATATTCCAGCTATTCCAGTAAACCACATCGAATCTCATATTTTAGTAAATTTACTCGATGACCCTTCGGCAAGCTCAGGGCAGGTAAAATTCCCTGCGATAGCTTTGGTTGTCTCTGGCGGGCACACTCAAATTATTTTAGTTAGAGGAATTGGCAAATATAAAATACTTGGCGAAACCAGAGACGATGCAGCTGGCGAATGTTTTGATAAATGTGCAAAATTATTGGGCTTAGGTTATCCTGGCGGACCAATTATTTCTAAATTAGCCGAGGGCATAGAAACTCACAGAGCCCTCCCCCGCCCAATGGTTGGCACAAAAGATTATGATTTCAGTTTCTCTGGATTAAAAACTGCTGTTCTGTATGCAGACAGAAAAATTTCAAACAAAAATGCACAATACAAAAAGCAAATGTCAGCTGAAGTCCAGCAAGCAATAATTGATGTGTTAATTAAAAAAACAATCAAGGCTGTAAAAGATTTTAAAGCAAAGTCTTTAATTTTAGGCGGAGGAGTTTCGGCCAACCAAGAACTAAGAAAACAATTCCAAACCAAATTAGAAAAAGAATCTCCTCAAATAAACTTTATTGCACCAAAACCATCTCTATCAACAGACAACGGCTTAATGACCGCAATAACTGGTTTTTATCACAAAAAAAATACCAAAAAATGGCAAGATATTGAAGCAAACGGCAATTTAAGGGTAGAATAAATAAATCAACACATGGAATTACCATCGCAATACAACGCAAAAGAGGTTGAAGATAAAATTTACCAGCTTTGGGAAAAAAGCGGTTTTTTTAATCCTGATAAACTCCCCTCTCGCCACAAAAAGCCTTTCACTATAATAATGCCTCCACCAAACGCAAATGGCAGTTTACACATAGGCCACGCGCTTTTTGTGACCTTAGAAGACATAATGATTAGGTACAACAGAATGAAAGGCATGAAAGCTTTATGGCTCCCGGGGGCCGACCACGCTGGTTTTGAAACACAGGTTGTTTATGACAAAAAATTAGAAAAAGATGGCAGAAACAGATTTGAAATTCCAAAAGAACAACTCTATAAAGAAATTTTAGAGTTTACCCTAACAAACAAAAAAGTGATGGAGCACCAGTTAAAAAAACTTGGAGCTTCGTGTGACTGGTCGCGTGAAAAGTTTACCTTAGACGAAAATATTATAAAAATTGTTTATGAAACTTTCGAAAAACTAAAAAAAGATAATTTAGTTTACAAAGGAAAAAGAATTGTAAACTGGTGCATAAAACACCAGACTTCCCTATCTGACGTTGAAATTAAATATGAAGAAAGAGTTGACCCGCTTTATTTTATAAAATATGGCCCATTGGAATTGGCAACCGTAAGACTAGAAACAAAATTTGGTGACACTGGAGTTGCCGTAAATCCAAAAGATAAAAGATACCAGCAATATATAGGAAAAGAAATAGAAGTTGAGGCCATAAACGGCAAAACTAAAATAAAAGTTATTGGCGACGAAGCAGTTGACATGGAATTTGGAACCGGCGTTGTAAAAGTAACTCCAGCGCATGATTTGGTTGACTTTGAAATGTGGCAAAGGCATAAAGACGAAATTCCAGGCCCAGTGCAGGTTATAAACAAATATGGAAAATTAAATGAGTTAACTGGCACCTATAATGGAATGAAGGTTAAAGAAGCCAGAGAAAAGATTGCTGAAGAGCTGGCACAAAAAGGCTTATTAGACCCAGCAAAAACTCAACATGAATACAAACACAACGTTGCTTTGTGTTATAAGTGCGGAAATGTAATTGAGCCAATGCTTTTAGACAACCAGTGGTTTATAAAAATGACTGAGAAACCAAGCTCGGGTGGTCTTTCATTAAGAGACGGTGCCGTAAAGGCCGTAAAGAGCAAAAAAATTGTTTTTGTCCCAGACAGAATGGAAAAAGTGTTTTTGCACTGGATGACAAATTTAAGAGACTGGAACATTTCAAGGCAGATTACCTGGGGAATTCCAATTCCTGGCGACGAGTCTGGGCAGGTTTTCGATACTTGGTTTTCTTCTGGACAATGGCCTTTTGCAACATTAAAAACCACCGGTCCAGATGATTTCAAAAAGTTCTACCCTACCAACGTTATGGAAACTGGCTGGGATATTTTATTCTTCTGGGTCGCCAGAATGATCATGCTTGGCACATATGCAACCGGACAAGTTCCTTTTAAATATGTTTATTTGCATGGTTTAGTAAGAGACAAAGACAAACAAAAAATGTCTAAGTCCAAGGGAAACGTTATAGACCCGTTGGGCGTTGTAGAAACTTTTGGAGCTGACGCCTTAAGAATGGCTTTAATTGTTGGCAATACTCCGGGGTCAGATCCTGTTGTTTCTGAAGAAAAAATAAGAGGATACAGAAACTTTGCCACAAAAATATGGAACGCTTCAAGATTTGTGATGATGAACCTAGAAGGCTATGACTCAAATGCCAAAGCAAAACTAAATGTAAAAGACAAAAAAATTATTAAAGACCTCCAAAAACAAGTTAAAGATATTTCGAAAGAAATGGATGGTTTTAGGTTTTACACAGCCTCAGAAAAAATTTACCATTATTTTTGGCACACATTTTGCGACAAAATTATAGAAGAACAAAAAGTCAGGCTCTATGGCGCCGACCTAAAAGAAAAACAAAACGCACAAATGCTTTTGTTAACTATGCTTTCAGAGTTGCTAAAACTCTTGCACCCCTTTATGCCATTTATAACCGAAGAAATATACCAACAGTTGCCCTTAAGGGCCAAAAAAGAGTGTATAATGATAGAAGATTGGCCAAGTTAAACATTAATGGACTACACAATAATAATTTACGTATTATTTGGCATATTACCTAGCTTAATGTGGCTTTTTTATTATTTAAGGAAAGACCTTCACCCCGAGCCCAAGAGAATGATTTTAAGCATATTCTTATGGGGCGCGTTGATAACTCTTCCAGTATTTTTTATACAAATTGGGCTAAAAACTCTATTAGATCAATTTCAACTTAGCCTAATAGTGTTTGAGATAATTTATTGGTTTTTGATAATTTCTCTTTCTGAAGAATTTTTTAAATACCTTGTGGTTAAGCTAAAGGTAATGGGCAATGCTTGTTTAGACGAGCCTTTGGATATAATGCTTTATATGGTAGTCGCTGCCTTAGGGTTTACAGCCATAGAAAACATACTTTATCTTTTTGCCCCAGGGGCCAACATGTCTTTTGACGAACTAATAAGCCGAACATTAATTATAAGCCTTATACGGTTTGTAGGAGCAACTTTTTTGCACACATTGTGCTCGGCAGTTATTGGATATGCCATAGCCATATCTTGCATGGACCAGAAAAATAGACTGATAGAGGTTGGTTTTGGCGCAACGGTAGCTGTGGCCTTGCATGGACTCTATGATTTTTCTATAATGACATTACAGGGCCCCGTGCGATTTATTATCCCCGCTGTCATATTAATAACACTCGCCTATTTTGTGTTTACGGGCTTTGAAAGATTAAAAAAGATAAAATCAATAACTAAACTAAACATAGAAACTAATAAGCAATAATTAATTTTTTAAATTTATGCCAAGAAAAACAAAAGCTGAGCCAACATTAGTGCCACCACCAGTTCCAGAACCAGAAATAAAAGAAGTCCCAAGCGTTGCCCCAGATGCCAATGAAATATTTGCGCAGGCTGGTGAATTGGTGGTAGACGTTTTTGAAACAGGGGCCGAGTTTGTTGTGCTAGCTGCAATTGCAGGAGTGCAAATAAAAGACTTAGATATTTCTCTAGAAAAAGAAATGATGGTAATTAAAGGAAACAGATGCGACCCACACGCCCATCCTGATAAAAAATATTTTTACCAAGAATGTTATTGGGGACCATTTTCTCGAAAAATTGTTTTGCCAGAAAACATTGATATAGATGGCGCCGATGCACAAATTGATAAAGGAATTTTAACTGTAAAAATTCCAAAAAATGAAGGGCCAAACGGAAAAGTTGGTATCAAGGTTTCTTAAATATAAAACCTACAAAAAACTCTGCTCACTGGCAGAGTTTTTTAGTGTGCACAAAATAAGTAAAAAATAGGTAGACACCCTTGACATGGACACATATGTATGCTATAATCATTGCATCATCGAGTCCTTTGAGAATAACAGTTGATTGCTGGCACTGTGTGCTGGGCGACTGTTTTCATTGGACATTTTTCTGAAAGGACGGTGACGCATGAGTAAGGGATTGAAGGCGTTTTTGTGGATCGTGGCAATCGTCATCATTGGCGGCGCGACGCTGTACGCGCAGAACCGCGCCAAGGGCAGGACGGCGGAACGAGTCGAAGCCGCGTTGGCCGCGGAACAGGCCATCTTCGAGGCGGATATCAAGGCCTGGGTCCAAGACAAGGATCCGTCCTTGAACGCCCCCGCCCAACTGAAGCTGGCCGAGAACGAAAGCCGTGTCGCACGCACATTCGTTCAGATGTACTTTGCCAGCCTCAACGCAGACGAAGTGGATGCCGCTGGAAAGCGAATCTACGGCATTATGGGCACCCGGGCGATTCCGCTCATGTTGGCCTACGCCAACTCTCAGAGCGAACCGGTGGTGGTAAAGGAACGCGCCAAGGCGTGGTACGCAAGGTACAACGACGGGGCGTGGATGGAACGAACTGAATCCTTGGAGGTCAAGGCTCAACAGGCCAAAGCCACGGCAGATGACCATGACAATCGCATCAAGGCCATTGACGCCAAAGCCGATGCCACCAACACCGAAGTTACCGCACTGGGCGGTCGTGTTGGCAAGGTGGAAGCGCAGACCACAGCAGCTCACGCGGCCATCAAGGCCACCGACGTTCGCGTCGACAAACTCGACGCCACAGTCCGCGGAACCTCGGCAGCAGCCGAAGACTTAAAGAAGCGGGCTGAAGCCGCACAGGCTGTGGCTGATGACCTTAAGAAGCGCGCCGCAGCACTCGAGGCAGACAACAACCAGACCAAAATCTGGACTGCCGGCGCCGGTAAGCGAATCGACGCCGTCGACGCCAAGGTTGATGTGGCGGTCAAAGACCTCGGGAAGAAGGTCAATGATGCTGATGCCAAGGCAACGACCGCGCTGAAGGCCACGGCCACGACGACCACGGTCGCGCCGCCGACCAGCACAACGCTGGTGGCACCACCGACCACGGTCGCGCCGACCACAACGTTAGCACCGGCCACTGTCCCGGTCCCATCGGCTACGCCGACCACGACGGTTCCGGCTGGCGTGAATATCAGCAATGTCAACAACGTCAACGTGCGCCAATAGCACGTGACGCGGAAAGGAGGTCCCACAAGGACGCAAAGCGCCCAGGATGCATTAGCAACCTGGGCGCTCTTTATTTGTGCCGGCGGTGGGACTCGAACCCACAATTCTTGCGAAACATGCTCCTAAGGCATGCGCGTATTCCAATTCCGCCACGCCGGCAAATACATAGTATAGTGCTCATTATATGGGTAAATTAGCAAATAGTCAAAAAGCCTAATAGCTCTTGACATGGCTACTTATATATGCTATAATATAAATACAATAGAAAGTCGCTCGTTGACAACAAACACTGCCCTTTTCTTGATGCTGAAGCATCGGGGTCATTGTTACGTTGGACGAGCTTGTCCGAAGGAGAGAGTCATGCCTATGTCACCTGCAAAAAAGTGGGCCATAAGGGGCATCGGAGCACTTGTCGTTCTCGTCTTGATCGCAGTCGTCTGGACGGCCATAAAACGAAGCGGCAGGCCCGCAACTGCGGCCAACGCCGAGATGCAGCCCGCCCAAACCGCCACCCTACCCTCTGCACCTGTCGCTCCCGCTACCCCGCCGACCACCCCACCCTCAGCACCCACCACCGCCCCAGCCGCACCGGCCGGACCAACAACGGTAAACAATAACAACGTTGTTAATGTTTACCCCCCTGCCTCTCCAGCCCACGCAGCCACGCCGCCGACAATAGTCCAGCAGTCGCCACCACTATCGCGCAAGCAGATAGAGGGATTGATCTCGGAGCTTGATGATAAAATACGAAAAGACGAACTTAACCTCCGCATGCAAACCATCAACGCCATGAAAGAAAACGACACCGGCGTTAAAATGTTGAGAGACGACATGGTCGCAGAGATGACAAAAAATCTCAAGAAAGACCGAGAAAGGAGAAAAGAATGGTCGGCGCAACTAGAGCGTTGACCAAGCAGTAGTGCTCAAAAGGCGCCTTGGAATGTCTCACGACAGACCATGGCGCCTTCTTTATTTACAAAAAATAGCGCCTTAGTCGACGCTATTTTACAAAATGCAGAATTGAAATCTGACGCCTGCCCTAGGGAGCTATTATTTTGCAGAAGATATCTGTCATTACTTTTCCGGCCTGAGCAAGAGCCAATAAGGCAGTTCCTATGACGGCCGCAACTAAAGCCTTTTTTGCGGTGCTAAGGCGCTCCCCGCCACCTGCGGTTAAATATAAAATGCCAGCAACAATAAACCCAATAACTGCGATCGCAGCTCCTACGGTTGTGGCCGCATCAGTAACCCTTACCATTATCTGATCGAGCTGAGTATTTCCCCCACTTACGCCTCCGCAGGTTGTAGCCGCCATGGCTCCGAGAGGGGCGAAAGAGATTGTGGCTAACAAAATTGAACGCATTATTTTCATATTCACTTTTTTATTTGGCCCCCACCCAATAAATTTAATAATTGTATTAAATTTATTTAGTCAGGCGCGCCAACTTTATTTTATTGTTTATGAAGCGGGTATTCCAAACATTCCTCCAACAAGAGCGCGTACTCCCAAATTAGCTATAATAACTAATGCGGTCCCTATCACCGCATATAACGCAGCCTTTTTTGCAGAACTTAATTTATCTGGCGCACCCTGGGCAGAAAGAAACATAAGACCAGTTACTACCCATAGAATGACTATTGCCCCGTCTGCAATATAAAGTGCCGTGTTCACGGCTGCTTTAACCATGGTTTCAATGGTTACGGCCGATGCAAATGCCGGCGCAACCGCGGCTGATAATAAAATTAGATATAATACTTTTTTATTCATATCTCTATACAAAAATTTCTTTATTTACAAATTTTACAAAGCGCTTTGTACAATTGCCACTATTGAATAACCAATAATAGCGACTGCTATTCCTACAACCCCCCATATAAAAGCCGAACGAGCGGTTTTAAGTTTTTCTGGATCTCCCTGGGCTGTCATAAATGCAATACCAGCTATCACAAACATAACAACAACAAAAACCGCAAATATCTGCCATATTGCCGATTTAATACTGGTTAATATAGTATCAAATCCAATATTGCCTTGGGAAACCCAGAATTGGGCCAATGCACAATTTGGCGCAGATATAATTGCCGTCAAGGTTCCTAATAAAATTGAAAGCTTTAATTTTTTATTCATATTAAATCATTCCTCAACCCATACTTTTTATCCATGCTGTAATAAATGCCGCGGACCAAAAGATAAAATCTAGAAGAAGCTCGACGTTATCGCAACTATTGAGTAAGCGATAATGGCAACTGCTATTCCGACTACTCCCCAAATAAAGAAGCTTCTTGCTGTGGCAATCTTCTCTGGATCTCCCTGGGCTGTCATAAATGTAATACCTGCGATTACGAACATAATAACGGCCAAAACTCCAAACACTGTCCAGATGAGTGATTTAACCGTGTCAATCAAATTATTAATATCGCTGATGCTAACGCTTGGTTGGGCAAATGCTACAGCCGGAGCAACCAATACAGCTGCTAATAGAATTAAACCTAATGTAAGTTTTTTCATTAAAAAATATTGTTATTTGTACGGATTCTCCAGAAATTAAGACTTCTCAGTTTTTGCTCCGTGCCCAAAAACGTGGTGCCAACGGAGCAAAAACTAAAGATAAAATCTAGAAGAAGCTCGACGTTATCGCAACTATTGAGTAAGCGATAATGGCAACTGCTATTCCGACTACTCCCCAAATAAAGAAGCTTCTTGCTGTGGCAATCTTCTCTGGATCTCCCT